>LSQX01046014.1_pt1 | contig 24212 bp, 18 predicted proteins | sample 654561 | NCBI WGS metagenome assembly LSQX01 (sample SAMN04489861, study PRJNA283612) | anaerobic digester metagenome | isolation source: 4 biogas reactors fed with cattle manure at either 37C or 55C with and... | place: Denmark: Kongens Lyngby | collected 2014
GGGAAAGTAGGTCCTCGCCGGATACTTATATTCCTCCTTAGCTCAGCGGTAGAGCATTCGGCTGTTAACCGAAGGGTCGCTGGTTCGAATCCAGCAGGGGGAGCCAAATGTGGATAAGTTAGTTGCCAGACATCTGACTTATCCACATTTTTTATATTATAGTAATCAAAGTAGAACTACGATTCTTTGTGATTAGTAGCATTTTTATTTTATGATGGCTGCAAGCCCTTTTGTAATCATATAATTGCGGGATCACTAGATTAACTTAGTCGACAAACAGATAAGGAGAGATGTGCTTGGCTTTTAGATGGACACCGGATCAGATCCGATGGTATGAAAACGCAAGTAAATATAGTGCATTTCACAAAAATCTTGCCGCTATTCTTATTCCTTTTCTGGAGGCGGAAGATACGATTTGTGACTGGGGGGCAGGGCTAGGCAAAGTGAGCCTTGAACTGGCACCTCATGTAACCCAAGTAATATGCGTTGACAGTGATAAGGCTGTACTAGACATGATCAACCGAGAAGCAATCCGACGTTCGATCAATAACTTCAAGACGTATCAAGCGGATGCTCAAGAGAATGATATCTTTTGTGATGTTGGACTCATGATATTTTTCGGAACACCATTTTCGCTGATGAAGCGGTGTATGGAACGCTCACGTCGATTGCTTATCCGAGTGATGAATTCAGACCTTCACGGTCGGCCGCACGGACGCGAGACAGCAGGTGAGATTGAGCAAGCGCTCGCGCTGGAAGGCTATCGCTATTCAAGGCAAGAACTAGAGTTTGAATTTGGACAACCTTTCACAAGCTTCGAAGATGCCTGTCATTTCGCGCTATTGTACCAGTCTGAGAGAACGGATGATGAGAGGGCTGCGTATCTAAAAGAGATGCTTCAATTGACCGGAAATGAAACTTACCCCTACTATTTGCCGAAGAATAAAAGCCTCGCAGTATTCATTATAGAAACAGACAAACGTACCTAGTGTCGATCAATTTTACAGATAATAGTAATCATAAAAACTGTTTCGAAAATCACTGTGATTATTCATGATATGGAATAGGCAATCCCATTGATCTTATAAATGAAATCTATGAGTAGATCCCACGTTGTAGTAGATCTCTTGGTAACAAATGAGACTATGGTACACGACAATTGACATTTTGAAATCACATGCTACTCTCACGACACATGGACACTTATTAGTACTAAAACAGGAGGAATAAATATGGAAATTAAACTTGCTTCCACTAATGATTTCGTCTCAAAGAAAATGATAAGCGTTGAGAAAGAGGGTAAATCTATACTGATTGCAAATGTTAACGGAAGCTACTATGCAATTGGTGATATATGCACGCATATGGGCTGCAATCTTTCAGATGGAGAGTTGATTGGGGATACAGTGAAATGCCCTTGCCACGCTTCGGTATTTAATGTGAAAACTGGAGAAGTTGTGAAGGGCCCAGCGAGAGATCCGGAACCTTCGTATACTTTAAAAATTGAAGGCGACAAGATAATAACCGATATATAAATAAATGCTGATCGGAGCTGGTTATAAATCTTTTCAAGGAGGCATGATATGTCTGATTTTAAATGGAACGTTGAAGCAGATGTCGTCGTCGTCGGGACAGGAGCCGCCGGTTCAGCAGCTGCGGTGACAGCGTTCACTAATGGGGCGTCCGTGGTTATGCTTGAGAAGGCGTCCACAATGGGAGGTACTACTATTAAATCAGGTGGGGATCCCTGGGTCCCTAATAACTTTGCCTTGCGCGCCCAAGGTATTGAGGATAAAAGGGAAGACTGTCTCAAGTTTATGGCGCGTGGCAACTACCCGCAACTTTACAATCCGGAAGACGAATATTTTGGGCTTCAACCCCCGGAGTATGATCATTTGGCTGCCTACTATGATAACGGCTACAAAGCGATTGATTTCTTTATGCAGACAGGCGCTTGCCAGTTTATACAATTTGAGCCGGTACTGCCTGACTACGTTGACCATGTGCCTGAGAACAAAGTTTTGCGCGGCAGGCTTCTTGCGCCGACCAATAGTCAAGGCACAATGGGTGCTGGGGCAGATTTGATACGGCAATTTCGAAGCTGGATCAAAGAACGTGACATTCAGGTGCTATTTAACTATCGGGTACGGCACATATTGATGAATGAAAACCGTGAAGTGATTGGTGTTCAGGCAACATTACCTGACGGCGGTGTCCGCTACATCCGGGGTAAGAAGGCCGTTATTTTTGGTAGCGGGGGTTTTACACATAACCCTGATCTCATGCTCCATTCCCAGAAAGGTCCCACATTTGGTGGTTGTGCCGTTATTACTAATACTGGGGATCTAGTCTATATGGGACAGGCTATCGGCGCCCAACTTTCAAATATGAATAGTGCTTGGAATGCGCAGATACCTCTTGAGCAAGCGCTTGAAAACCCAAGTACGCCAGATGATATTTGGCAGCCAACGGGCGATAGCATGATGATGGTCAACAAGTATGGCAAACGTGTTGTGAATGAAAAACGTAACTATAACGATCGCACCAAAGCTCATTTCTATTGGGATCCGGTTGAGCAAGAATATCCGAATCAGGTTCTTTGCATGATTTATGATCAGCGAACCGCTGATCTGTATAGTGATTCCATGACCGCTTATCCACTCCCTAGCCCCGGAACCACTGAAAAATATGTCATCCAGGGGAGCGATTGGGATGATTTGGTGAAGAACATTCGCCTGAGGGTCAATGAGCTGGCACCGCGTATCGGATGCTGGCGACTTGATGATAGTTTTGGATCTAATCTTAAAGAAACGGTCGACCGTTTCAATGGGTTTGCTGAGCGCGGTATCGATGAAGACTTCCATCGAGGAAAGTTTCCATACGATATTGAATGGCATTCCAAGGTATTTTCAGTCCCTAGTCAAGGCACGAAATGGCCGATAGGCGATACCCCGAATGTGACAATGTACCCATTTACCGATAAAGGGCCCTATTATTCCATCTTGATAGCCGGAGGAACGCTTGATACCAATGGCGGGCCTAGGATCGACACAAACGCTTGTATATTGGATACCGAAAATAAACCTATACGGGGACTTTTTGGAGCAGGCAATTGCATAGCGGCTCCTATGCCAAATTACATCGCAGGAGGAGCAACAATTGGGAATGCTCTCACCTTTGGATACGTCGCAGGAATGAGCGCAACCAAAGAGCCCACCAAATAACTAAACTGAGATTCGTCCTAAATGATGCTTAACATTTTAGCTGTTTGTAGGCGAACCTCAATTGGACCAAACCGCGAAGTGCCATCTTTTACGAAATTTGGCAACTTTCAATACTGTTTCAAAAGTCACTGTAATCGTTGTTATAATTATGTATAATTACAATAACGTTATCCTAGGTAAGCAGCTTTGGGAACGATGGTGTGCCTGGGCAAATCCGAACAATGAAATTTGTCAAAGCAGGAAGATACATTGGGTTCCCGTATAGCAGGCTTGGGATGGTAGAGCGACCAATTCAGTTATCCCCAGATTGAGCGTTCTTCCAAAATGAAATAGGAACGGTGTTTGACACCATTTCGTATTGAGTGGACACGGTGTATAATTACCCGTATGGTTCTATACGAGTTTTGAGGAGGAAAAAGAAATGGCTATCTGTAACAATTGTGGAGGACAGATTGACGGCACGACGGGTTTTTGTCCGACGTGTGGAGCACCCGTAGCTCCGACGCCGCCCCAGGGCATGCCGGGGCAGGCGCCGTATCAACAACAGTATCAGGCTCCGCCAGCGGGGCCAGGATTCATGAACACACCGGAAACAACAGGTGAATATTCTCAACAGGATATCAACCAGAACAAAGCAATGGCAGTCCTGGCTTATATCGGGATTCTGGTGCTTGTGCCTATTTTTGCGGCTAAAGAATCAAAATTTGCTAAATTCCATGCAAATCAAGGATTAATATTGTTGATTGTTGACGTGATTGTCGCAATTCTTATTATGGTCTTAAGCGCCGTTATCCTGGCGATTTCATGGCGACTGTACTGGGTCTCAACGATTCTCTCGTTGCTGTACATCCCTTTGCTTGGTTTTTCGATTCTGGGAATTATCAATGCGGTCAACGGCAAAGCAAAAGAACTGCCTTTGATCGGAAAATTTAGACTCCTGAAATAGGAGATCATTCAATTAGACTAGAGGGTGCCGCGCGAATTCGCGCGGCACCCTCTTATTGTATTTTAACTGTCATATCACCGATCAGATGTCTTTTGCTGATCGGTTGATTTTGTTGTAAAATTTGAAGCAATAACTTGTTATTGGTAGAATTGCAATTCAAGACATCGATATATTTTTTAGATCACTCCGTATATAGTGATGGTCTCTTGACAAAAACACTTAGATAGCGAACCCTTATAAGCATGATTAAAATTTTGAAATATATGCGTAAGCAGGATTGGCTACTTGCCTTTGTTGCTACCCTATTCACCGTGACGCGCGTTTTCTTTGACCTCAGGCTTCCTGAATATATGAAGCAAATAACAGAGATCGTCAAGACAGAGGGTAGCTCAATGAGCGCGATACTGTCGGCAGGTGGCTGGATGCTGTTGTCGGCCTTGGGCAGTTTTGTCGCAACTGTTGTGGTCGTCGTGCTTTCGGCGCGCGTGGCGTCCTGTTTTGCCAGACGTCTCCGCATACTGCAGTTTGATAGCGTTACGTCTTTTTCGATGGAGGAGATCAACCGATTTTCCACCGCAAGTTTGATTACGCGTTCAACGAATGACATCACCCAGGTGCAAATGTATCTCGCTATAGTGATACGGATCATGATCGCCGCGCCAATTACAGCAGGTTGGGCGATTGTAAAAATCACCAACCAAGGTGCGCCCGAGTGGTCGATCGCGATGACAGTCGCTGTGGTTGTGCTGCTTATTATGATCTCAGTGATTTTCGCGTTTGCGATGCCTCGGTTTCGCAGAATCCAAAAACTTACCGATAACATCAACCGCATTATAAGAGAACACCTGATAGGGATCCGCGTTGTACGGGCTTACAATGCGCAATCTTATCAGGAAGCGAAATTTGAAAACGCAAATGAGGAACTAACCCATAATAACCTTACGGCGCGCCGTATCATGATTATTTTGAATCCTGGTATGGGAATTGTCATGAATGGTCTTAGCATCGCCATCTATTGGATTGGCGCTATTCTCATTGACGCTGCAGGCGCAGCAGACAAAATTATCTTGTTCTCGAGTATGATTGTTTTCATGAATTATGCCATGCAGATTGTTATGTCATTCATGCGACTCAGCATGTTATTTGCAATGGCACCTCGCGTAGCTGTTTCGGCCAACAGAATTCAGGAAGTTATTGAAACACAACCGACAATTCTCGATGGCACGCTTGTAGAATCTCCCATGGATACAGAGACAGAGATCGAGTTTAGAGATGTCAGCTTTCGTTACCCGGACGGTGCGGACGACATCCTGAAAAATATCTCTTTCAAGGCGAAAAAAGGTGAAACGATCGCGTTTATCGGTTCGACCGGAAGCGGTAAAAGTACTTTGCTCAATCTTGTATCACGTTTTTATGATGCCACACAAGGTGACGTGCTGATTGGCGGCACCAATGTCAAAGAATATAAGCAGGAAGCCCTCCACCTGAAATTCGGCTATGTACCGCAAACGGCATTCCTATTTTCTGGAAATATTGGGGATAACATTGCTTACGGTGATACAACTTGTGGGGTTGACTCACATGATTTAGTAAACGATGCCGCGTCTGTGGCACAGATTAACGAGTTCATCGATTCACTCCCGGACAGATTTGAGTCACCTGTCGCGCGCGGAGCCACTAACCTGTCCGGCGGTCAAAAACAGCGGATTTCCATCGCTCGAGCTGTTTACCGCGATCCCGATATCTATTTATTCGACGACGCATTCTCCGCTCTCGATTACAAAACAGATAAAGCGCTCCGGCAAGCATTAAATGAGCGAACAAAAAATGCGACCACACTAATTGTGGCACAGCGGATCGGGACGATCCGTGATGCTGACAAGATCCTTGTTCTTGACGAAGGGCGTTTGGTCGGAATGGGGACACATACCGAGCTGATGAAAACATGCCGTGTTTACCAAGAGATCGCGCTGTCACAGTTGTCGATGGAGGAGTTGGCGTCATGAGTCAGAAAGAGTATAAAATTGGGGATAATCGCGATTTGCAGCGCCCATCTCGTATGGGAGGGGGACGCGGGGGTGTGGGGAGACCGCCCGAGAAACCTAAAAATTTCAAGAAAACGATCAAACAACTCTTGGCTTACACGCGTACGGAATGGGTGCCAATCATAGCGGCATTTGTCACTGCCGCAGTCGGCGCCGTTTTGTCGCTCTTCGGGCCTAGACGTCTCGCGGCTATCGTTGATGTAATAGAAGATGGTATGAAGAGCGCGATTGATCGGAGTTTGATTTCTAAGCTTATTATCGGATTGATTATAATTTACGGTGTGAGTGCAATATTAAATTATGCGCAAAATTTCTTTATGACAACGGTCGCGCAGGTGATTTCGAAGCGAATGCGTCGCGATGTTGCCGATAAGATCGACAAGGTACCGATCAATTATTTCAATAAAATTTCTTACGGCGATATCTTGAGCCGAGTGACGAACGATGTCGATGGCTTAAGCGAGGCGTTAAATCAGGGGATCGCTTCGATCGGTTCATCGATCACTTTGTTTTTTGGCTCGCTGGCTATGATGCTCATCGCGAATGTTTGGATGGCGTTGACTGCTGTCGGAATCACTCTGATTGGGTTTATCTTCATGACATTGATCATCCGCGCATCAAGAAAATATTTTGTCTCACAGCAACGTGATCTTGGTGAAATGAATGGTCATGTTGAAGAGATCTACGCGGGTCACAATATTGTCCGTGCATACAATGGCGAGAAAAAGGCGCGCAAGACCTTTGATAATATTAATGAGCGCTTGCGTGTCAGTGCGTTCAGATCGCAGGCGCTGTCTGCGATGATGATGCCCATCATGTTTTTGGTCGGCAATCTGGGCTTTGTCGCTGTCTGCGTGACGGGAGGGATACTCGTCTTACGGGGTGATATTCAATTTGGAGTGATCGTCGCTTTCATGATGTATATCCGTTTATTCTCACATCCTTTGCAGGATTTTGCTCAAGTCGCTACGAGGTTGCAATCCGCTACCGCCGCCAGTGAACGCGTTTTTGAATTTCTTAATGAAGAGGAAATGGAAGATGAGAGCGGGAAGACGAAGCGCTTAACTGATGTAAAAGGCGCGCTTGAATTCCGCAATGTCCGTTTCCGATATGAGGGTATGGATAAGGATGTAATCAATGATTTTTCAGCATGGGCTAAACCTGGACAGAAGATAGCAATCGTTGGGCCTACAGGCGCGGGCAAGACGACGATGGTCAACTTATTAATGCGTTTTTATGAGATTGAGCACGGTTCAATCACAATTGACGGCGTTGATATCCAAGAGATTACGCGGGAAGAAGTGCGCAGTCAGATTTGTATGGTGCTGCAGGATACGTGGCTCTTTGAAGGGACGATCCGTGAAAATATCATCTACAACAAAGAGGGCGTAAAAGACTATGAGGTTATCCAAGCCTGTGAAGCGGTCGGTCTCCATCACTTCCTGGATACGCTCCCGGATGGCTTCGATACGGTATTGGGAGATGAGATGAATCTTTCTGCGGGTCAGAAGCAGCAGATCACAATTGCGCGCGCAATGATTGAGAACGCGCCCATCTTAATTCTTGACGAAGCTACAAGTTCTATCGATACCAGGACTGAGCTCATCATCCAAAAAGCTCTCGACAAGCTGATGGGAGGAAGAACTTCGATCATCATTGCCCATCGACTGTCAACGATCAAGAATGCCGACGTGATACTTGTGATGAAGGACGGCGATATTATCGAACGCGGAAGCCATGAGGAGCTTATGGCTCTTGACGGCTTTTATGCGGGGATGTATAATAGTCAGTTTGAAAAAGTGGCGTAAAGACGTAGCAACTATATTATTTGCTGACTGTTCGATGGAAACAGTGAGTTTAATGACAGCCTGAGTATGGCCATATATCAAGTAAGATCTATGGCATTTATTCAACATAAATGCATATATACAACAATGATTGCACAGACATTTGAGAGGTCGTGCTCAGCGATTTCGTGAATATATGTTGAAAATGATCACTGATATAGTCATTAGGTCAACCATTATGCCTATTAGTGGGCTAAATACCAGCAATATCTATAAAACAACAGTATATACTGCAGCCATTGCTATTTGACAATATATAGGCGTTCATATATTGTTTACAAAACGGTAGGCGTTTTGATTGTTCGCTTTTGAGCGTGGGACAGTGTACGGAAAACACACCCCAGGCAAAGGCGCGGGAATCACGAGAGAAAACTGTAGTGAAGCTAGATCAGACGCCTGTCTGATATAGTTTTAAATTATTGCCTGTTCACCAGGTGATTCTAGTTTCTTTTTTATTTCCCCGATTTCTTTTCGCATTTAGGAGGTGAGGGAAGTATGTGGCGTTATGTTCTGAAGCGAGTGCTTCTGGCCATCGTAACGGTTTTTGTAGTGATTGCCATTACGTTCTTTGCCATGCACGCCATTCCAGGTGGCCCATTCGATAAAGAGAAAGCATCAGATCCCGCAACGATTAAAGCGTTGATGGAGCGATATGATCTCAACAAGCCGCTCGGCGAGCAGTTCGTTAATTATCTGGGTAGGATGATGCATCTCGATCTTGGGATTTCTATGCGGAATGGTCGCGAGATAACTAAAACCATCTCAAAATCGTTTGCGGTCTCCGCTAAAATCGGCGGTTATTCGATCATTCTTTCGTTTGTCGTCGGTATAACGCTTGGTGTTATTGCGGCGCTCCGGCGCAACAAACTTGCGGATCGTATCATTATTTTCTTTACCACACTCTTTCAGAGTGTACCGGGCTTTGTCATGGCAACGCTTTTGCTATTGGTTTTCGCGCAGTGGCTTGGTTGGTTTCGTGTTTACGATCCAATAAACCCAAGTTTTGTTTTACCGGTTATATCACTGGCCTTGTATCCAATCGCTTATATCACGCGTCTGACCAAGTCCAGCATGCTCGATGTGCTCGCGGACGACTATATCCGGACTGCACGGGCTAAGGGCGTTGCTCCTGTCAAGGTTATCGCCAAGCACGCATTGCGAAATGCTGTATTGCCAATCGTCACCTATCTTGGACCGATGGTCGCCTACACACTGACAGGCAGTATGGTGGTTGAAACAGTTTTCACCTTGCCGGGACTCGGCCTTGAATTTGTGCAGAGCATTATGAACCGTGACTATACGATGATTATGGGTACAACAATTTTCCTTGCAATGCTCATGGTCATCATGACATTGATCAGTGATGTCATTTACAAGATGGTTGATCCCAGGATCACGTTTGAGTAAGGGGGAAAGATCGACTATGGCGCGTGAAAAAGATAAATTGCCTTTCATTAAAAATCCATTGAGCTTGCAGGTTGACCTGTCGAAATTTACACTTGCGTCTGAAGAGGACAAGCAAAGCTTTGATGTAATGCGTGCTCCCAGCACTTTCTGGCGTGATGGATTCATCAACTTCAAAAAAAATAAAATGGCGGTGACAAGCGTGATCGTGCTGGTGCTGATTATACTTGCCATCATTATTTTACCCAAATTTTTACCGTACAAATACAGTGAAACCATTCGGGTAAACGGGCAAAGAGACCGCACGGTTACCAACCTTCATCCGTTTACATGGTCGGAGAAGGAACAGGAATTTATTGATGAGGGCGGCAAGCTATTCCCTCATGTGATGGGAACAGATCAGCTGGGGCGCGATTATTTTATTCGCGTCATGATTGGAACGCGCATCTCACTTCTTGTGGGTTTTTTCGCAAGCATTATTGTCTTGGTGATTGGGCTCATTTATGGTTCAATATCGGGATTTTTGGGCGGTAAAGTTGACTTGATCATGATGCGGATTGTAGACATTATTTATTCACTGCCTGACACTTTGATGATCATTCTCTTGTCGTTTGTTCTCAAAGAAACGATAGGGAAACAGATACAAGGGACGATTCTCGCAAAATTGGGCACCGGAATGATCAGCATGTTTCTTGTCTTTGGTCTGCTTTACTGGGTTAGCATGGCTCGGCTGATTCGAGGACAAATCCTTTCGATCAAAGAGAACGAATATGTGCTCGCGGCCAATTCAATGGGAGCATCAACAGGGCGTATCATCAGGAAACATATTTTGCCTAACTGTATCAGCGTGATTATTATTTCAACCGCGCTGCAGATTCCGTCTGCTATCTTTACAGAGAGTTTTTTAAGTTTTCTGGGGCTCGGTGTTGCCGTCCCCATGCCAAGTCTTGGCTCGCTTGCCGCTGATGCCCGCCAAGGGCTTCAGACGTATCCGTATAAACTGTTATTCCCGGCGCTCATTATTTCGTTGATTGTTCTTTCTCTGAACCTTATCGGGGATGGGCTACGCGATGCATTTGATCCTAAGTTGAGGAAATAGCGATGACAGAGAAATTATTGCAAGTAAAAAATCTCAGGACATCATTTTTCACCGATGCCGGTGAGGTCTGTGCTGTCAACGGTATTTCGTTTGATCTGGAAAAGGGCAAAGTGCTAGGCATTGTCGGCGAATCCGGAAGTGGCAAAAGTGTCACGGCGTATTCTATCATGCAGATTCTCTCATTTCCCGGCAAGATTACCGGAGGGGAAGTATTTTTTAAAGGAGTCGATCTTCTGAAACTTCCGGCAAAAAAAGTCAGAGAGTTTCGCGGCGAACAGATTAGTATTATTTTCCAGGATCCAATGACATCACTGAATCCTGTCTACACGATTGGCAACCAGATCGATGAAGCGATTCGACTGCATACAAGCAGAACGGGGAGCGCTATCAGAGAAAGATCGATCGACTTGATCCGTCTTGTTGGAATTAATGACCCTGAGAGGCGAGTCAAGCAGTATCCGCACGAATTGTCAGGGGGTATGCGCCAACGCGTTATGATCGCTATGGCTCTTGCATGCGAACCGGATATTCTAATCGCGGATGAACCGACAACGGCCTTGGATGTCACGATACAAGCCCAGATTCTTGAGCTAATTGCCGAGCTGCAAGCCCAATTGGGCATGGCAGTCATCATAATTACGCACGATCTAGGTGTCATTGCCAATATGTGTGACGAGATTATCGTTATGTATGCCGGATCTATCTGCGAACGTGGATCGACGGATGATATCTTCTATTCACCTAAACACGAATACACCAAAAATTTGCTTCGATCGATTCCAAAGACGCGAAAGTCGAAGGAACGGCTAGTCCCGATCGCGGGGAACCCGATTGATCTCTTGAATCTGCCTGACGGATGCGCTTTTGCGCCTCGTTGCCGGGAGTGCATGGAGATCTGCTTGGAACAACACCCTGACGAATTGCCTATCGGTGGCACGCATTATGCTTCCTGCTGGGTAAATGTGCGTGAACAAGTAACGCATGAACGAGAGAGCTTCGCAGACGATGAAATTTTGGAGCAAGGAGGCGATCAAGTATGACCGAACAAGTGAAAATTGTTGATCACGAGGTTTCGGCGGATGCGTCGGTGAACCCGGATACTAATACTTATCAGCCTGATCCTGATAATATTCTTGAGGTTCATAATCTCAGCAAACATTTTGATATCAAAACGGGTTTATTTAAAACATTGCCCCTAAAAGCAGTCGATGATGTGTCTTTCTTTATTGGGCACAAAGAAACGCTAGGGCTTGTCGGCGAGTCAGGCTGTGGTAAGACGACTGTGGGTCGCACGTTGCTGAGGCTTTATGAGCCCACCGCGGGAGACGTCTATTTCGATGGGGAACTAATTACGGAAAAGAACGTGCGATCTCTCCGACGCAATATGCAGATGGTATTCCAAGACCCTTATTCATCACTCAACCCAAGGATGACAGTTGAAGATATTATCGGGGAATCGCTTTCAATTCACCACATTTTTAAAACAAAAGAGGAACGCCGTGAACGCATCTACGAATTAATGCGTCTTGTCGGCCTCAATAAGGAACACGCCACGCGTTATTCACATGAGTTTTCGGGCGGACAGCGTCAGCGAATCGGCATTGCCCGAGCTCTTGCGATCAATCCAAAGTTTATCGTCTGTGATGAATCTGTTTCGGCCCTTGACGTCTCGATACAGGCTCAGATACTCAATATGTTTAAGGATTTGCAAGAAAAATTTAATTTGAGTTATCTTTTCATCGCGCACGACATTTTGGTTGTTACCTATATGAGTGATCGTGTTGCGGTCATGTATCTTGGGAAAATTGTGGAGTTGGCAAAGACCAATGAAATTAATGACAATCCAATCCACCCGTACACGCAATCGCTCTTCTCCGCTGTACCGATTCCTGATCCTATCACAGCGAGGAAGAGCCATAGAATCGTACTTGAAGGTGATGTCCCAAGCCCGCTGCACGTTCCGAGCGGATGCGCGTTTCGTACGCGCTGTCAATACGCGACGGAACAGTGTGCGCTTGAGACCCCGCCCTTTGAGGATAGAGGCGACGAACATTATGTCGCTTGCTGGAACCGTTAGTAATTGTGAACGCATCTTGATGCGGGACAGAGACATAGGAAAGTTCGCGGGTAACAGTAATCTGAAGCCGCGACGACAACGGATTCAACCGAAAACGAATCCGGCTGTATAGTCCTCTAATATAAGAGGATTCAAGGAGGAAAGAATGAAAAAAGTACTGACAATTCTCTTGATGGTCGTCATGGTTATCTCACTAGTAGCCTGCGCGCCTAAAGAGGGAGAAAAGCCGCCCGTGACCAACGCAAAACCTGGTGAAACATCCGTAAAACCTGGAGAAACTGAAGCACCGGTAACAGGTGTAGCGAAGTTTGATTGGACAGCTTTTGACAAGCTCATCGCAGAAATTAAATCGACAAATGACTTGGAAGCCCGTGTAGGCCTAATGCATGAAGCGGAAGATATGCTGATGGAGACAGGCGCTCTTTGCCCAATCTATCACTATAACGACAACTATATGGCGAAGACGGAACTGAAAGATTATTACACCACGGCCTACGCGTATAAGTATTTTGAGAGTGCGACATTTGGCGACAAGGATACGCTGAATCTATGTATCGCAAGTGAGCCTCAATACATTGACCCGACACTGAACTCTTCCGTAGACGGTGCCGTGATGACGGTTAACTCATTCTCCGGATTGGTCACGTACAACAAAGCCGGCGAACTCGTACCCGACTGCGCTGAGAAAATTGATATCTCAGATGATGGAATGACGTACGTTTTTACCATGCGTGACGGCCTGAAATGGTCAAACGGTGAAAAGCTTGATGCGGGCGACTTCGAGTACTCGCTGAAGCGCGCTGCCAATCCCGAAGTTGGCGCCGACTATCGCTATATGCTTGACTGCATCGAGGGCTGGCCGGAAGATGACACGGAAGACTTTGAGAAACTGGCCGTTACTGCATCCGCGGACGGCAAGACGCTTACGATCAAACTCAAAGCTGTAACAGCTTACTTTTTAGATCTCTGCGCGTTCCCCACGTATTTCCCAGTCAATCAGGAAAATGTTGAATCAGCAGAAGGTTACCTTGGAGCTGATGGCAAAATTAAAGACCCGGCCGCCTGGACACAGAACGGCGGATACGTTTCAAACGGTCCGTTTATGAACACAAGCTGGGAGCATAAGGCGAGCATGACGTTCGAAAGAAATCCATACTTCCACCGCGCTGAGAATGTCAAATTGGAAAAACTGCACTTCTTGCTGAGTGACGATGACACCACGATCTTTTCAGCCTACAAAGCGGGTGACCTCGATTTTATCGACAACGTTCCACCCGATGAGATTAAAGAGTTGCTCGCGACGAACAATCCGGAATTCCATATCGTAGACAATCTCGGCACCTATTTCGTAATTTTCAATGTAAAGTCAGAAATGTTTGAAGGCAAGACGGTTGAGCAAGCCCACAAGATTCGCAGAGCTGTTTCAATGGCGATCGATCGCCAGTATATCGTTGACACAGTAGGCCAGACAGGCCAAAGACTGGCCAACTCTTTTATTCCTCCGACCATGCTTGACGGCACCGGCAAAGAGTTTAAGCAGAATACAGCTAAATATACTTATCCTGACGAAGCATCTGCAGGATACTTCCCATATGAGCAGGATCTCGATCTTGCCAGACAGTTGTTGACTGAAGCCGGTTATGAATTTGGTGATGACGGCAAACTTTCAGCCACGACACCTCTGCACATCAACTATATCCTCAACACCAACGCCGGTCACGCAGCGGTTGCGCAGATCATCTATGATGACCTGGCAGAACTCGGTATAACAATGGAGATCTCCCAGATGGACTGGGATACAACATTGGCCGAGAGAAAAGCCGGTAACTTCGACGTTGCCCGCCATGGCTGGATCGCTGACTTCAATGACCCGATCAATATGCTTGAGATGTGGGAAACAAGCAGCGGCAATAACGACGCACAGTTCGGCAGGTAATAGAGACATTGTGTAAGCATCACCGCTGATCACAACGAACAGATAATTGCGAAGCCCGGAATCCTCATCAAGAGGTCCGGGCTTCAGCCTTTTAGGCGCTGAATGCTTGCATTTGTTTTTTTCAATGTTACTATCTATAAGGTGTAAGTGGGGAGAGGTGTGCCTTTTGCGCGGAAATTTCCTTGCTTAAATAAATTATAAGGAGTGTGAAGATGAGTCTTGTCATCTTAACGATTATTGTGTCTTTTGGGGTCATTTCCGCCCTTACATACGCAGCTGTCAATTTCTATGCCGTCAAGCGCATGGATGAGGGAACGGATCGGATGAAGGAAATCGCTGCGGCTATCCGTGGTGGCGCGGCAACGTTTATCAATTATGAATACAGAGTAGTCGCAATGATTGCCGCTGTAATTGCCGTTGTGCTTGGTGTGATGATTACCTGGCAAATGGCGGTGGCATTTGTGATCGGCGCGATCATGAGCGCGCTTGCCGGATATATCGGTATGAAGATCGCGACGTATTCTAATGTTCGCGTGACAAACAAAGCACGCATAACGCGAAGCCTTGGCGAAACATTAAAGGTTGCTTACCGCGGAGGTACGGTTATGGGATTGTGTGTCGGGGGGTTTGCGCTCCTTGGCATCCTGATCGTTTATCTTGTTTTCGGACAAGCGCTTGGCCAGATGAATGATATTCTCGAAGGAATTGAGCATGTCAATTGGTGGGGATTGCCCACAACGTTTACAATCACCCTAGCAGGTTATGCGCTGGGATGCTCGATCATCGCCATGTTCAACCGTGTCGGCGGCGGCATCTATACCAAAGCAGCTGACATGGGCGCAGACCTTGTCGGCAAAACAGAGTACGACATTCCTGAAGATGACGCAAGAAATCCTGCGACGATCGCGGACAACGTTGGTGACAACGTCGGTGACGTGGCCGGCCTCGGTTCTGACCTCCTCGAATCATACGTTGGCGCGATTATGTCAGCGGTTATTTTGGCCTGTGAGCTATTCCGCAGTCACCACACCGATCTCAGCAAGACCATGGTTAAAGCCATGATCAATTTCCCTCTCATATTTGCGGCAGGCGGACTTGTTGCCTGTGTGATAGGGATTATGTCACTTCTTATGAAAAAGAAGATCTCAGAAAATCCGCACAAAGAACTCAACATAACGACGTGGATCTCGGCCGGTCTGACTCTTGTATTTGGAGCAGTGCTGGCGTGGTTCATGTTCAGCGATATGAGCGCGGTTGAGCTCAAAAATGCAAACTTTTTAGCAGGCTGGTTATCACCGTTACTTGCCGCCAGCATGGGCGTGATCGGTGGAATTGTCGTCGGCATGTTCGCTGAGTATTACACGAGTTATTCTTATAAACCGACCAAGCTTATCGCGGAAGCTACCCGCCAGGGAGTTGCCCTTACGGTCACCGAGGGGCTATCCGTCGGCATGAAATCAACGATGTATCCTTGTGTCACATTGGGAGTCGCTATACTCGGCGCTTATCAGCTTGCTGGCATGTACGGAGTTGCTATGGCTGCGACGGGTATGCTTTCTTTCGTCACCGCGACCGTCTCTGTCGATACATACGGGCCGATTGCCGACAACGCCGGTGGTATCGCGGAGATGAGTTTCCTCGATAACGAAGTTCGCCAGATTACAGACACGCTTGACGCGGTAGGCAACACGACTGCCGCGATTGGTAAAGGATTTGCGATCGGATCTGCTGCGCTTGCCGCGCTGTCCATGATGACATCGTATCTCTTCACCTTCACTCCGCCGTCAGAACGAATTATTCTGGACGCGATTCAGCCATTGACGCTCGTCGGGCTGATTGTTGGGGGAGCGGTTCCATTTATGTTCTCTGGGATGCTGATCGATTCCGTGACGAAGACTGCTCGGCTTATGGTCGTAGAGGTTCGCCGCCAGTTCCGCGATATCAAGGGACTGCTCGAGGGAGAGGTATTACCTGATTACCAGACATGCATCGCGATCTCCTCAAAAGGCGCGTTGAAAGAGATGAGGAAAGCGTCACTTTTCGCCGTTTTGTTCCCTGTTATCTCAGGCTTCGTCTTCGGACCTCTTTTTGTTGCCGGTCTATTAATCGGTGCAACGTTGTCTGCCATCATGCTCGCGATTTTTACCGGAAATGCCGGCGGGGCATGGGACAATGCCAAGAAGTTTATTGAAGTCGGCGGAGTTGAAGGAATAGGCCGTGGATCGGATGAGCACAATCACGCCATTGTGGGAGATACGATAGGTGACCCGCTTAAAGATACAGTCGGACCTTCACTTGATATTTTGATCAAAATCATGTCCGTCATCTCACTGGTCATGGGTGTGGTTTTCGCTCGTTTCAATCTGCTAGGGTGGATTCAGTCACTTTTAAGCTGACTTTATTCTTTTTAGTATGACAAGCGGGCGTTATCCGGGTTCTCCGGGGTGACGCCCGTTTTTTTATAATAGAAAGGGTGATGAGTCATATTGGTTTTACGGACAGAGTAAATGCACTCTATGCTAAAATCAGTGCAATTGGTTGAACACGCTGTGGTGATGGGGGTGTGTATGTTCAGTATCCAAAAAGCATTGGTGACTGGTGGTAGTTCGGGCATCGGTAAGGCGATCGTCGATTCATTGCTTCGTGAGGGCTGCGAGGTAATCAGTGTGTCGAGGACAGTCCTTCCTGTAACATCGTTTGCGACGGGCGGAGCCCTGCATCAGATTGCCTGTGACATAACCGACGACCAGGCACTGGGACAAGCGTTCGAGAAAGTTTCTACACTTACCAGTTCGCTAGATATACTTTTCTCTAATGCAGGATACGGTATAGCGGGCGCGATTGCCGACACGCCAAAGGAACTTGTTGCAAGGCAGTTCGATGTCAATTTGTTTTCGTCAATTGAAGTGATCCGAAACAGCCTTGCTTATCTTGAGGCCGCGAAGGGCCGTATTATTCTGACAAGTTCTGTCGCGGCGGTCGTTTCGTTGCCTTATCAGAGTTTCTATTCATGCACCAAGGCAAGTCTCAACATGCTTGCACTTGCCTTGAACACAGAATTAAAGCAGGCGGGAATACGTGTGATTGCCGTCATGCCGGGTGATGTCGCGACGCCGTTTACCAACAATCGAGACAAGTACGCATGTCCAGAGGCTACTTGTGATGACCGATGTGGACAATCGATCGCCAAAATGGAACATGATGAGCGAACCGGTGCGGAGCCTGAAGTCATCGCGAAGAGAATAATCAGGATCGCCAAAAAGGGTAACCCCAAACCGTTGTACGGACTAGGCTTCTTTTACAGGAGTGTGCTGGTTGTGTTCAAGATTTTACCGGTCCGGCTATCTAATCTAATTATCGGCTGGCTTTATGGATAAGTGAAGTGGTTATTGCTTACTGGACAAACGACGGACATATGATAAAATAGCAAAGGCGCCTATAGAAGTGGCGCGTACTTGGGCGATTAGCTCAGTTGGGAGAGCGCTGCGTTCGCATCGCAGAGGTCGAGAGTTCGAATCTCTTATCGTCCACCAAAAAAGCACCTGCTCAATAAAGGCGGGTGTTTTTTTATCAATACGGGAATGGAGTAAGCCAATGTTTAGTTCTAAAAGACAGAAAGTTCGCGCGGCCATATTCGATCTTGACGGAACACTTCTCAATACGCTCCCATCACTTGTCAAGGCCTGCAATGAAACGTTGGCAAGACTCGGACTTCCGTCTATTGATAGTCTGATGATTGAAACTTTTCTCGGAGGTGGTTTACGAGTCCTCATTGAACGGATGATGGCCGTGTCGGGAGTAAAGGATCGTTCGATGATCGATCAGGCATACCGTATTTTTGCCGAAATTTATCCCAGTTTCAGTAGCTATCAAGTGAGGCCATTCGAAGGAATACCGGCAATGCTTGACGAAGTGGCATCTATGGGTTTGAAACTTGCCGTACTTACAAATAAGATCGACAAAGTAACGCCCGATGTCATCGCTTCCTCATTCCCTTCCGGCCTGTTTTCTGCTGTTCGTGGAGCTCGGCGCTTTGTACCTTTAAAACCCGACCCGACATCGGCCTTTAGTATTTTGAGGAAACTTAAGGCAAATCCGGCAGATTCATTTTTTATAGGGGACAGTGATATCGATATCCTTACGGGTCGGGCGGCCGGCATGCAAACAATCGCGGTGACATGGGGTTTCCGGCCAAGACAAGAGCTTGAAGCGCTTGCCCCTGATCTTCTCGCGGAAACTCCCGATGAAATTGTTGATTATATCCGGCGCATGCTGACAACACCGTCGTGACGCATTAAACTACGCATCGCTTGTTGCGGAATCATGTTTTTGTCTTTCGCGTTCTTCAAGTACCTTGAAATCGATCTTGCCGATTAGGGTTTTGGGGAACTCATCAAGATACTCAAATTCTTTTGGAACGGCATATCGGAGGAGGCGTTCGCTGACAGATTTTACGATCGCTTGTTCAAGCGTTGATTTATCCGTTCCTTCTTTGACACGTAAAAAGACTTTGACGACCTCCATCTGATACGGATGGGGTATACCAATTGCCGCGACCTGCAGTACTTCCGGGAACTCGGCGATGATATTTTCAACCTGGATGGGAAAAATGGGAACACCTGACACCTTGAGCATGCGCTTCATGCGACTTGTGAAGTGATAAAAACCATCAGGATCGCGAAATCCCAGATCGCCTGTCTCGACCCAAACCTTGCCGTCGCTATGCGGAACAAGCGCCTCGGCAGTTGTTTGTGGTTGATTGAGATAACCTTTCATCACCATCGGGCCCGTCACACAGATCTCACCGATTTCTCCGTCGGGCATAAGTTCTTTGGTTTCAAGATCGACGATTTTCATTTCCATGTTAGAAAGAGGGAGCCCTACTCCACTGCGGTCCGAAGAAGCATCATGTGTCACACTGCAGACGGTGACTGTTTCCGTTAAGCCATAACCTTCACGAAGGCGGCAGGAAGAGCCATGTTTTGAGAGGAAACGGTCAAACCGTTCCTTGAGTTCGGGAGTCAGTGAGTCGCCGCCGCAGAATAGCGCCTCAAAGCAGGAAAAGTCTACCGCTTCCATTTCAGGCGCGTTGAGAACGGCTTCGAAGAGTGTCGGAACCCCGGCGATAAGCGTTGGTCTTTGTTTGCGGACGATCGTGGCGAATTTTTTTGTGGAAAACTGTGGTACGAGAATACAGCACGCTCCGTTGACGAGCATCGCGTGCATCCCGATGCAAAGGCCGAATCCGTGGAAGAGAGGAAGAATTGTGACAAAAGATTCACCAAAGGGGCGGGGTGCATCGATCGGTACGCCGAATTGGGTAAAGATCTGACACGCAATACCGTTAAAATTTCGGTCGGATAGCATCACTGTCTTTGCTTCCCCTGTGGTGCCTCCACTGTGGAGATAAACGGCGACGCGGTCTGGATCGGCAGGTTTATCGGTGGAATCGTGATTCGATTTGTTTCCTGCTCGCACCAGATCACCCCAGCGTATCCAGACATCATTTTTTGGCATCAGACGGTTTGCTTTGGCCGCCTTAGTCAGCCACAGTCCGGCACGGCTAAGTACATCTCCCGATCGAGCCATCGGCGCGATGAGGATGTGATGGAGAGGGGACTGTTCGCGGTGTGATTCAATAGGCGCGGCAAGTCGTCCGAGAAAGATCTCCGGAAAGCACAGGAAACGGCTGCCCGTTTCTTTGACGATCTCCAATACATTGGCTGCAGGTGCCAAGGGATGGATCATATTACAGATACCACCCAACCGATTAACAGCATAGAACAGAATCACCGTCTCCGGAATATTGGGAAGACAGATGGCAAAGACGTCGTCACTTGTGAAGCCAATCGCCGAAAGCCCGCGAGCACAATTGTCAATCTCCCGGCTCAGTTCACGGTATGTCATGCGCGCGCCGAGATAGGAGAGAGCGGGCTCGTCCGGTCTTTCGCGACACATCTTCTCAACGATCGAAAACATCGTTTCATCAGGGATTTCGAAATATTCCTGGAAACTTGGGTCTATGATCGACAGATCAGGGAATTGTTTATACATGGGAACCTTCCTGTTCGAAATGTGGAGGGAGCCCAGTATGCCTTTAGATGAAATTGGGACATCCGGCGTTTATTCCACGAAAATATAACACAGATGATCATATTCTATCATTTATTTATTAGATCCCATATACTTGACGTGATGGAATATCGAGGCTCGGAGGGTGGGTGAATGGCAAAAAAGAAAACGCTGTATGTTTGTGAAGAGTGCGGACACGAAACAATAGGCATGCTGGGCCGATGTCCATCATGTGGAGCCTGGAATTCTTTTTTTGAAATCAAGGAAATGATTGGACCAAAAACTCCTGGGCGCTCGGGCAGTTGGATTACACCGCCGGATAAGAGTCTGGGAGAGCCTGTCATTGTTGATCTTTCATCAATCACGGTTGAAAAAGAGACTCAGGTGCCTACTTCCATACCGGAACTTGATCGTGTTTTAGGCGGAGGACTTGTGCAAGGATCTTTGGTTTTGCTTGGAGGCGATCCGGGCATCGGAAAATCGACTCTCGCGCTAGAAATTCTTGGCAATTTCCCCGGAGATGACATTCTATACGTAAGCGGAGAAGAATCGGCGATCCAAATCAGAATGCGCTGTGAGCGGTTAGGATTGCGTGACAGGAAAATTCCGCTTTTAACGACGACAAGCCTTAGTGCGATTGAGGCGACTATGCTTGAGCTCGGTCCTCGAGTTGTTGTAATTGATTCAATACAGACGGTCTATTCGGATGATTTGCAGGCAGCCCCCGGAACTGTGTCACAGGTACGTGAAGTAGGGATGGGTTTTTTGCGTTTGTCAAAAAACTACGGAATTACGATTATTATGACCGGCCACGTCACAAAAGACGGTGCGATTGCCGGGCCTCGAGTACTCGAGCATATGGTTGATACCGTACTATATTTTGAAGGAGACAAAGAAAGTTCGCTGCGTATTCTGAGAGCGGTAAAGAATCGTTTTTCCTCTACCGAGGAAATCGGCATTTTTGAGATGACCGAGAAAGGACTCATATCAGTGGGACAGGCAACTAGCCTCTTCCTTGACGGCAAACCAGGCCATGTGCCCGGTTCAATCGTAAGTGCCGTTCTTGAGGGGACGCGCCCGCTTCTTCTGGAGCTTCAAGCGCTGACGGTTAAGGCCAACTATGGAACTCCTATCCGCATGGCGCAAGGCATCGATCGCTCACGTCTAATTATGTTGCTGGCCGTAGCTGAGAAAAAAACAAAAATTGACCTCAGTGCGCTCGACGCATACATTAACGTGACCGGTGGTCTGCGTGTCCGGGGAACTTCGACAGACTTGGCCATCCTCGCCGCATTGCTTTCAAGTGTACGTGATGAACCAGTTTCTCTCGACGCAGTTGTCATCGGAGAAGTTGGTTTAACGGGCGAAATTCGCACTGTTCCTAGGATTACCGACTATCTGGAAGAGGCCTACCGGGCAGGCTGGACACGTTTTGTTGTTCCCGCGTCTGCTAGGGCCAAGCTCAAACGGTTCGAGCAGAAAAGTAACACACGCGTTTACTATGTCAGTGAACTCAATGAAGCCTATGATTTGCTTTTTTCGAAAAAGGGCGGCGAATAGAATAACTAGCGGGGAGGAAATCTGTGAAGACATTTGCAATATTACTTGCGGCAGGCTGTGGCAGCCGATTCGGTGGCAATGAAAATAAGATTTTTCAAAAGATCGGAGATCGCACCATGCTTGAACGGTCTGCCGCCTGTCTGCTTGATCATCCCGATGTTTCAGGCTTGGTTGTTGTGGCAGAAAAGAGTGAGCGCGAACGGGTCGAAGTAATTCTGGCACGTGAATTCAAGGGACGCTCGGTGTATGTTATCTCAGGCGGCGCATCACGACAGGAATCGGCACTCGCGGGTCTTGTCGGGGTTCGTGATTTCTCAGTCAGTAAGTGTGGCGTAGATCGCATTGCGGTCTTGATCCACGATGCGGCTCGCTGTTTCTTGCCCCAGTCGATCGTCTCGGAAGTTATAGAAACGATACGAAACGAGCGTTGCGGCGTAGCTCCGGCCATTGCCGTAACTGACACGGTAAGACTGCTTGATGAGACGTGTGCGGTGATCGTGGAGACACTTCCTCGTAAGCGCCTGGTTGCGATGCAAACACCGCAGGGAGCCGATCTGGACGTTCTCCTGGAAGCAGCTGTTTCGGCCGATGAAGGTGGAACAGAGGTAACAGACGATCTAGAATTATTGATCCGCGTTGGATATCCCGTCAAACTTATCGAGGGCAGCCCTCGTAATATTAAAATTACGACGCCCGATGATGTCTTGGCCGCCGGTTGTTTGAGCAGGTGATAGAGTAATTGCATCAATCGCAGACAGTTGTGTCAGTCTATCATTAGACATTTTGTGTTAAACTATCAGACAAAGTAAGTGCGTTAACTATGACGTCACATCACATCAATTTCAGGAGGCATCTTATGGCAAAGGCATCGACGCCTACCGCAACACGTTTGGCTACGACGATCAATGCTCGGTACTATCCCGTTGAGGGCGTAGCGGACGCTTACTGTCTCAATGGCAAATTCCCGGGAAAACGTGAATTGCGAGCGGTCAACAACACGCTTGATCGAGAGGCACGTGGGTTTTTAATTTCGGTATTCGGTTACCCGTCAGATGCTCGCGCCCGTGTGTCACCTTGGCAAGACCCACTTGCGCGTCTGGCCGGACAAGTGACCACGGAAATCGGAGATATTGACAACGATATCAATGATCTTGCCGAAACAGCACTAGAGGTGACCGGCGGGTTGAAATTGCAGGACGAATCAGCTCGCGAACCATATTTTTCCGGTATTATTCTGCGCGATGGCGAAATGGCCGCTGTGACAGTTGGTAATGGACTGGCTTTTATCTATCGCAATGAAGCGCTATATCCTTTGACCGGTGGCTCCATTAATTTGGAGGCGGCTGATCTTTACGGTGATTTAGTCGAAGGAATGGAAGATTTTATAGCCGGTGAGGCCGGGTCCATTCGCTATTCCAATATTGCGCAAATAGAAAAAGGTGACGTGCTCATTCTTTGCAATGGCGATCTGTTTGATGTGATTGGTCAGAAAGAATTATTGCGTTTACTTGCAGATTCGGAAGACCAAATGGACGCTGCCGGCATGTTGTTGACAGCTGCGGCTTCACAGATGCCCGGCACACCGATTCAGATCGCTGTCGCGCGGGTCGAAGAGGTTAAAGCGGCTGAAGCGGCTTCGCGGTTTAGCCTGGGCCGATTTGCCACACAGGCGATGGAACCTGTTGTCGAACCTGAACCATCGTTAACAGATATTGAGCTTGGAAGAACGCAGCGGTATCAGCGGCAGAATATGGTCGACCTTACCCAATCTTCCGCCCCTATAAAACAATCGTTTGATAACATAGCTGAGCCAGTATGGGGAAGTTCTCGGACACGTGAAGAAGAGATTGTGGATACGTTTGGTTTTACACCGATTCCTGTGCGACCTTCTTCCGGTGGTATAGAACCTCCGTACGATCCTTTTGCTGAACCGTTCCGGGATAATGAAACACCTGGTCAGCTCGACGACTTTGGACGTGATAGTTTCTATGATGATGAACCG
>LSQX01253444.1_pt1 | contig 24211 bp, 9 predicted proteins | sample 654561 | NCBI WGS metagenome assembly LSQX01 (sample SAMN04489861, study PRJNA283612) | anaerobic digester metagenome | isolation source: 4 biogas reactors fed with cattle manure at either 37C or 55C with and... | place: Denmark: Kongens Lyngby | collected 2014
GGCAGCCCGGAAACGAAATCCAGCGCATTGGAAAACAGGTTCCAGCCACGCCGCGCCAGCACCAGCGGCGAATACTGCTCCAGCAGCGCCGCGCCGAGGAAAGGTTCGGCCACCGCCGCCATGTCGAAATCCGGGTCCAGCTCGCGCGCCATGCCTTCCAGCGTCACGAACGCCTTCAGCATCAGCGCCAGATCCGGCGGCAGGGTCAGGCCGTTGTCACGCAACACAGCAGTCATGTCGGCCAGCATCCGGCCGAATCCCAGATGCTTGAGCGGCACGCCACGGTAGTTGTCGATGAAGGCGTCGATCTCGCAGGTCAGCTGGTCTTCGTCGATGTCGGCGTTGCCGCTCCAGTCCAGCAGCACGTCGGCGACCGCATCCACCTGCTGCGTGGCCAGGCCGTGCAGCAGCCGCGCGATCTGGTAGCGGCGCTCGGTCGAAAGCCGCCCGACCATGCCGAAATCGATCAGCGCGATACGGTTTTCCGGCAGGAAGAAGACATTGCCCGGATGCGGATCGGCGTGGAAGAAACCGTCTTCCAGCACCATCTTCAGGATCGTCGCGGCCCCGGTGCAGGCCAGTTCGTGCCGATCCAGACCGGCACCATCGAGCCGGTGCATCTGGCTGCCGGGGATGCCGGGAATGAAATCCTGCACGTTCAGCCGCTCGCCGACGTATTGCCAGTGCACACGCGGGATTTCGATCTCCGGGTGCTCGTCGAAGTTCTGCATGATGCGTTCGGCACTGCGGCATTCGGCGGCGAAATCCAGCTCGCGCCGCAGCGAGATCGCGAATTGCCGCACCACATCACGCGGGTGGTAGCGTTTCAGGTCCGGCATTTCGGCTTCGACGATCTCGGCCAGACGCGCCAGCAAACGCAGATCGGCCTCGATCGTGGGGCGGATGCCGGGCCGGCGCACCTTCAGCACCACGCGCGTGCCGTCCTCCAGTTTCGCCAGATAGGCCTGCCCGAGCGAGCCGGCGGCCAGCGGCTTTTCCTCCAGCTGGTCGAACACCTCGTGCGGATCGGCGCCCAGATCCTGGGTCAGTTGTTCGCGGATCTTGTCGAACGGCACCGCCGGCACCGCGTTCTGCAGGCGACTCAGTTCGGCGATCCATTCGGGCGTGATCAGATCCACGCGGGTGGCCATGACCTGCCCGAGCTTGACGAAGGTGGGGCCCAGTTCCTCCAGCACGCGCCGCACCCGCTGCGGCGGCGACAGTTCCAGCAGGTCTTCGGTGCGGCCGTGCCAGTGCAGCACGCGGCCGGCGCGTTCCAGCACCCGCGCCATGCCGACGCGCTGCACCACATCGCCGAAGCCGTAGCGGATCAGCACCGCGGCAATCTCCTGCACCCGGCCCAGATCACGCACCGCGCTCAACGCATCCCACAACATCGACATGCCCGGACTCCTTGTCACCAGGGTTGCGAGCTTATCCCGGTCATGGGCTCCGCGTGACACGCGCGCTCACCGCTTGCTGGCATAAATTTGCTCCGGTGCTGGCGCCTGCCCGGCCATGCTGGGAAGATAGCGGTCCCACGGCAGCCCGAATACGCACATGGAATGGCTATCTGACCCAACCATATGGATGGGTCTTGCGACCCTGGTGATCCTCGAGATCATCCTGGGCATCGACAACCTCGTTTTCATTGCGATCCTGGCAGACAAGCTGCCACCCCACCAACGCGACAAGGCCCGCCTGATCGGCCTGAGCCTGGCGCTGCTGATGCGGCTGGTGCTGCTGGCCACGCTGTCGTGGATGATGCAGCTGACCAAACCGCTGTTCTCGCTGCTGGGGCACCCGTTTTCCGGGCGCGACCTGATCCTGCTGGGCGGCGGCCTGTTTCTGCTGTTCAAGGCCACCACCGAGTTGCACGAACGCCTGGAAGGGCGCGACCACGAGGAAACCGGCAACCGCGTCTACGCCAGCTTCGGCGTGGTCGTCACCCAGATCGTCATTCTGGATGCGGTGTTCTCGCTGGATTCGGTGATCACCGCGGTGGGCATGGTCGACCAGCTGGGCGTGATGTACGCCGCGGTCATCATCGCGATGGCCACGATGATGCTGGCCAGCAAACCGTTGACCGAGTTCGTCAACCGCCACGCCACCGTGGTGATCCTGTGCCTGGGTTTCCTGCTGATGATCGGCTTCAGCCTCGTGGCCGAAGGCCTGGGCTTCAAGATTCCGAAGGGATACCTGTACGCGGCGATCGCGTTCTCGATCCTGATCGAGATCTTCAATCAGTGGTCGCAGTACAACCGCACCAAGGCCGAACGCAAGCTGCCGCTGCGCCAGCGCACCGCCGATGCGGTGCTGCGCCTGCTTGGCTCGCGCCCGGTGGAAGCCGGCAGCGAAGGCGAGCCGGCCAGCGACAGCACCGATGCCAGTGAAGAACCCGGTCTGGAAGCCGCCGAACACGACATGATCCGCAGCGTGCTGACCCTGGCCGAACGCTCGGTCGCCAGCGTCATGACGGTGCGCCCGGACATCCAGTGGATCGACAGCCGGCGCGGGCTGGAAGACGCCACCGCACGCCTGATCAAATCCCCGCACACCCGCCTGCTGGTCTGCGATGGCGATCTGGACAACCTGCAAGGCGTGGTGCAAAGCCGCGATCTGCTCTCCGGCGTGCTCTCCGGCAAGTCGCTGTCACTGGCCGAATACCTGCGCGAGCCGGTCACGCTGCCCGAATCCACCACCGCGCTGCAGGCGCTGGAAAGCATCCGCGAGCACCCGATCCCGCTGGCCGTGGTGGTCAACGAATACGGCGGTGTCGAAGGCCTGGTCACCGCCAACGACCTGCTGGCCGCGATCGCCGGCGATCTGGCCGACACCCGCGATGCCGAATACGGCGCCGAGAAGCAGAAAGACGGCAGCTGGATCGTCGATGCCTCGATGTCGATGGAAGACCTGCAACGCGCCACCGACATCGCGCTGGAACGCAACCCGGCCTATGTCACCGTTTCCGGCCTGTTCCTGCACCTGCTCGAACGCCTGCCGGAAGTCGGCGACAGCGTCCGTTCCGGCGACTGGACTCTGGAAGTGCTCTCGCTTGAGCGCCGCCGCGTCGGGCTGGCACGCATGACCCCGGCCAGCGACGAACAGGAATGAAGCCGGGCCACTGACACGCCGCCCGCTGCCGCCAGCACAGGGTGGGCCGGTTACCATGGCCGGTCCGGTTTCACCCACCCTTGCAGGAATCCCGATGTCCAGGAACGCCGCCTCCCCGGCGAAGGCCGCCGAACACACGCCGCTGATGAAGCAGTTCTTCGCGGCCAAGGCCGAACATGCAGATGTGCTGCTGTTCTTCCGCATGGGCGATTTCTACGAGCTGTTCTACGACGATGCGCGCAAGGCCGCGCGGCTGCTGGACATCACCCTGACCCAGCGCGGCAGTTCCGGCGGCGCGCCGATCCCGATGGCCGGGGTGCCGGCGCATTCCTACGAAGGCTATCTGGCGCGGCTGGTGGCGCTGGGCGAATCGGTCGCTATCTGCGAACAGGTCGGTGATCCGGCCCAGTCCAAGGGGCTGGTGGAACGCCGCGTGGTGCGTATCGTCACGCCCGGCACCGTCACCGACGAAGCCCTGCTGCACGAACGCCGCGACACCTTGCTGATGGCGGTCGCACCAGCTCGCGACGGCTTCGGGCTGGCCTGGGCTGATCTGGCTTCCGGACGTTTTCTGGTCAACGAAGTGGCCGACGAAGACGCCCTCGCGGCCGAACTGGCACGGCTGGAACCGGCCGAACTGCTGCTGCCCGACGAAGACGGCGCCCCGCCCTGGCTGAGCAGCCGCGATGGCGTGCGCCGCCGCGCGCCATGGCTGTTCGATGCCGACGCCTGCCGCCGCCAGTTGTTGCGCTTCTTCCAGCTGCACGATCTTTCCGGCTTCGGGCTGGAACAGCGGCCACGCGCCACTGCCGCCGCCGGCGCGCTGCTGGCCTATGTCGAAGAAACCCAGAAGCAACGCCTGCCGCATCTGTCTTCTATCGCCTTCGAATCGGCCGACGACGGCATCGCGATGAACGCCGCCACGCGCCGCCATCTGGAACTGGATTCGCGCACCGACGGCAACCTGCGCCACACCCTGCTGGGCGTGGTCGATTCCAGCATCACGCCGATGGGCGGGCGCCTGCTGCGGCGCTGGCTGCACCGCCCACTGCGTGACCAGCGCGTACTGCGCGAACGCCACCACGCGGTGCAGACCTTGCTCGACAGCGGCCGCTTCGAAAGCCTGCGCGAACACTTCCGCGCCCTCGGCGATCTGGAACGCATCCTAGCCCGCGTCGCACTGCGCTCGGCCCGCCCACGTGACCTTTCCACGCTGCGCGATGGCCTTGCCGCATTGCCCGCGATCCGCGCACAACTCTGCTCCCTCTCCCCTGCTGGCGGGGGGGGAGCAGGGCTTTCGAGCAGCGAAGCTGCGAGCCTGCGAGCGCCCGCCGACATGCAAGTCGGCGGCCCGGGCGCGAAGCGGGGCTGGGGTGAGGGGGCGAGCGCCGCAGGCGCGAGTGCTTCTTCCCACCAGAATCAAAAGCCCCCCTCACCCCAGCCCTCTCCCCCATCACCGATGGGGGAGAGGGAGCAAAGCCCAGCTTTGATCGACTCCCCCCGCCTTTCCAGCCTCGCCGCGCAACTGGGCGAACACGACGCCAACGCCGACCTGCTCGCCCGCGCTGTGATGGCGCAGCCACCCGTACTGCTGCGCGATGGCGGCGTCATCGCGGACGGGTTCGATGAGGAACTGGACGAACTGCGCCAGCTGGCCACCAACGCCGATCAATTCCTGATCGAACTTGAAGCCCGCGAACGCGCCGCCACCGGCATCCCGAACCTGAAAGTCGGCTACAACCGCGTGCACGGCTACTTCATCGAGATCAGCAAGGGTCAGACCGACAAGGCCCCGGTGCATTACACCCGCCGCCAGACCCTGACCGGCGCCGAGCGCTACATCACCGAGGAGCTCAAAGGCTTCGAGGACAAGGTACTCAGCGCCCGCGAACGCGCCCTGTCGCGCGAAAAACTGCTGTACGAGGAACTGCTGGACGCACTCAACATCGAGCTGGAACCGCTCAAACGCTGCGCCGCCGCACTCAGCGAACTGGACGTGCTGTGCTGCTTTGCCGAACGTGCGCTGACGCTGGACTGGAGCTGCCCGGAACTCACCGAAGCACCCGGTATCAGCATCGAACGCGGCCGCCATCCGGTGGTGGAAGCGGTACGCGAGGAACCGTTCGAGCCGAACGACCTGCACCTCACGCCCGAGCGCCGCATGCTCGTCATCACCGGCCCCAACATGGGCGGCAAGAGCACCTACATGCGCCAGAACGCGCTGATCGTGCTACTGGCCCACATCGGCAGCTTCGTGCCGGCCGCCAGCGCACGTATCGGGCCGATCGACCGCATCCTGACCCGCATCGGCGCCGGTGACGATCTGGCCAAGGGCCAATCCACCTTCATGGTGGAAATGAGCGAAACCAGCTACATCCTGCACCACGCCACCGCGCACTCACTGGTGCTGATGGACGAAATCGGGCGCGGCACATCGACCTACGACGGCCTCGCGCTGGCCGAAGCCTGCGCCCGCCATCTGGCCCACCACAACCGCGCCTTCACCCTGTTCGCCACGCATTATTTCGAACTGACCGCGCTCGCCGATGCCAACGCCGAAGGCCGCCCCAGCGGCATCGCCAATGTGCATCTGGATGCGGTCGAACATGGCGACGCGCTGGTCTTCATGCACGCGGTCAAGGACGGCCCGGCCAACCGCAGCTTCGGCCTGCAGGTGGCGGCGCTCGCCGGCCTGCCGAAATCCGTCATCGCCCAGGCCCGCGTCACTCTGCAGCAACTGGAATCGGGCATGGCCGCCAACCTCGACAACCCGCCAGCCGCACCCGATTCCCCCGCCAGCACCTCGCCGCAACCAGCCTCACCCCAAATGGGCCTGTTCGCCCCACCCACACCCTCGCCGGTGGAAGAACTGCTGCGTGGCATCGACCCGGATGCCATGAGCCCGCGTGATGCGCTGGATGTGCTGTACCGCTTGAAGAAGATGACCTGAGCGTTTCCCTCAATGGCCAACCCCGCCCCGTGGCACTGCATGGGGCCACACCGGCTCCAGCACTGCATCACCAGGCGACGCCGTGACGATGTATTCGTCCCATCGATGCGCAACTGAGGCGCCGGCAAGCTGCTCCTTGCGCTCGACGGTCGTGCATGGAAAGACGACAAACCTGCAAGTTGAAGCGCTCAAATTGCAACTTGTCGGCAAATTGCAATTCACACCTCATCCTGCTCAACAACGACGCCTGACACGCGTCGCACATCCGCAACGCCTCCGTCTCACCCCATGAGATAGCGCACTGGCACACTCAACGCCTTCGTCATGCCGCGAGGCTGCCATGCCATCCATCGAAGCCATCCGCTCCCGTGCCGATCCCGTGCTGCAAATGCGCTTCCGCGCCTGCCTGCTGGCTGGAGCCGCCGGCGATGCCTTGGGCGCGACGGTGGAGTTCATGTCGGAAGCTGTGATCCACGCCCGCTTCGGCCCCGAAGGCATCCGTGATTTTGCCGAAGCCCATGGCCGCATCGGCGCGATCACCGACGACACCCAGATGACCCTGTTCACTGCCGAAGGCCTGATGCGGGCACGGGTGCGCTGGAGCGAAAAGGGCATCTGCCATGTGCCCGGCGTGATCGATCACGCCTATCTGCGCTGGCTGAAAACGCAGGGCATTTCGCACCCGCTGCAGCGGGAACTGCTGGACGGATGGCTGATCGGGAATCCCGCCCTGCACGCCCAGCGCGCACCGGGACGCACCTGCATTAGCGCCCTGCTCGAAAAGCCCCACTTCGGTGCTGTCGCCACCAACCGCAGCAAGGGCTGCGGTGGCGTCATGCGTGTCGCGCCCATCGGCATGTTCGCCGCCGGTGGGGCGCAACCTGGCGCAACAGACGACCGCGCACGCAACGCTTTCGAGCTGGCGCGCGAGACTGCCGCACTGACCCACGGCCATCCCACCGGGCAACTGCCCGCCAGCCTGTTCGCCGCGATCATCGCGCAACTGTTGCAGGGCACAGCGCTGCCGGACGCCATCGCGCACGGCATGGATCTGCTGCGCCAATACCCGGACCACGAAGAAACCGACCGCATCGTGCGCCTGGCCTGCGAACTGGCCACCACATCGCCCGACCCGAACCGCCTTCCCGACGCCCTCGGCGAAGGCTGGACCGCCGAAGAAGCCCTCGCCCTCTCGCTCTACGCCGCGCTGGTCGCGCCCGATCTGGAATCGGGCGTCATCCTGGCCGTGAACCACGGCGGCGACAGCGATTCCACCGGCGCCATCGCCGGCAATCTGCTGGGCGCGATGTACGGCCTCGCTGCCATCCCGCCACGCTGGCTCGCCGGGCTGGAACTACGCGAAGTCATCGAAGAAGTGGCGGACGACCTGGCTTCGATGTGGTTGTGGGAACTGGGAGACGGCGGCGGTCGTGATTTCGACACGATCCGGAAACGATATCCGGGCTGGTGAAGGCATCCCGCCTCCGTCCTGACCCCGGAAATCCGCTTTCCGGTGCGTCCGCTCACCCCTGCTTCTGCGCCGCCATCAACCCATCGTCCCTTGCCTTCGCTGCCTGCGCGGCCGGGCGTTCGCGGTGGTGGGCGCAGAAGGTTTCAAATGCGGGCAGGCGCTCGAGCATGCCGAACTGCATGTAGAAATCCAGATAGGCGGTCATGTAGAGGTCGGCGGCGGTGAAGTGGTCGCCGGCGAGGAAGGTGGTGCCGGTGACGGCCTGTTCCAGCACGCGCACGACATCGCCTTCGGCGCCGTAGCCGGCGGCGGTAGGTGAAGCCAGGGTGCCGGCCTGTTTGGCGGTGAGCCAGGATTCCAGCGGGCCGGCCAGGAACAGCAGCCAGCGGTAGTACGGGCCGCGCTCGTGGCTGGCAGGTCCGGGCGCAAGGCGTTTTTCCGGCACCAGATCGGCCAGGTACAGGCCGATGGCAACGCTTTCGGTGATGACGGCGTCGCCGTGGCGCAGCGCCGGCACCTTGCCCATCGGGTTGATCGCCAGATACTCGGGCGACTTGATCGTACTTCCGTACTCCAGCAGCACGTCTTCGTAAGGAAGGCCGGTTTCTTCCAGCATCCAGCGTGCGATGCGACCGCGCGACATGGGGTGGGTGTAGAAGGTCAGGGACATGGGGCGCACTCCGTTCAAGGGGGCACCAGTATGCGCGCCGATCGCGCCTGCGACGCGTGCGGATGGCACTTCCGGCTTTACCCGAAGGCGCAATCGCTCCATGCTCCGGCACCACACGCCGTGTGCGTGTCCTTCCTTTCCACGCCAGCGAGGTTGTGCGCTGCCTATGCGCTGTTTTCGTCCTTCCTTCGTATCGACCCTGGCGTTTTTGCTGGCGGGGTTGACGGTGGCTTGGGAAGCGCGGGCTGGCGAATCCGCGCCGCGCTGGGTGTCGCACCATTACGGTTCGGTCGATGGTTTGCCGGTGGGCAGCGCCAGTTCGGCGCGGGTGGATGTCGATGGTTTCCTGTGGCTGGCCACGCATGACGGGCTGGCGCGGTTCGATGGGCAGCGGTTCGATGTGCACGATTCGATGCGATTCCCGGCGATGTCGGGCAATCGCGTTCTGTCGATCCACAAGGATGATGAGGGGCGCCTGTTCGCGCACACCTCACATGGCGACTGGCTGTCGATCCGTTCGGGCCGGATCGAGCGTGCGCCGATGGGAATCGACGCCGCGCCTGCGGTGCTGCATGTCGATCCGGCCAGCCTTTGCCTGACCACGCATCAGGCATTGCATTGCCCGGATGGCGAAGGCGCCTTCCCGCCACGGCTGACGCTGCCTGCAAAAACGGTTCCGGGTCTGGCCTTGCCCGGACACAACGATGTGGTATGGCTGCTTGCGATGAACGGCGACATCTGGCGGCACGACGGCAACCAGTGGTGGCGCACCTGGCAGGCGCTCGGCGATGCGACCCGCATCGCGCGCAACAGCCCCGCGCTGGTAGCCGAGGATGGTGCGCTGTGGGCCACCACCGCGCAGGGGCGGCTGCTGCGGGTTGCGCCACAGGGCGAAGTGACGATCTGGAACGGGGCCGACGATCCGCAACTGACATTGCAGATCCGCGAGGATCGCCAGGGCCAGATCTGGATCGGTGCGGTCCAGGGCCTGTTCCGGCTCGTCAACGGCCAACCGCAGCAGCTGCCCATTTCCGCAGCCCAAACCAATGAACAGCCCGGCCGGGCCTCGGACGCGATGCACGCGCATCTGAGCTGGCAGGCGCCGGACGATGCGCTGTGGCTGCGGGCCGGCGCGCAGCTGTGGCGTTTCGAGGCCGACGAGGTGGTGGATACGCATCGCCGGGCACCGCTGCTCACCAGTCGCGGGCAGATCCTGGACCTGCTGTTCGAGGCCGATGGCACCACCTGGGTGATGACCTTGCGCGATGGCATCCACCGCCTCAACCGTGCGCGGGTGGAACTGCTGGATACGCGCGCCGGCCTGGGTGACGGCAATATCTACGGCGTCAGCCGCGATCGCGACGGCACGATGTGGCTGGGCACGCTTGGCGACGGTCTGAAATCCGTCGCGCCCGATGGGCAGCTTCACGTATACGGGCGCGCGGACGGTCTGCCGGGCGAGAATCCGTGGCTGGTCGCGACCGCGCCGGATGGCGGGATCTATGCCGGCACCTACGCCCCCGGCCTGTGGCACCGCGCGCCCGGTGCCAGCCGCTTCGAGCCGGTGGCGCTGCCGGATGAATTGCAGGGCGAACAGATCCTGGCGGTGGTGTTCGACCATGAGCAGCGCATGTGGCTGGGCAGCAGCGCCGGCGCCTGGCTCAGTACGGAACACGGATGGCAACGGCAATGGCCGCAGGTACCGCGCCGCGCGCGGGTCAGTGCGTTGGCCTTTTCCGGCGATGGCGAGGTCTGGTTCGGTGGCAGCGAAGGCGTCTGGCGCCGGCACGGCGACCACGGCCACGCGGTGGCGGCGGAGTTGCTGGCGCAGACCTCGGTGCGCGATCTGTTCCGCAGTTCCGACGGCGCGCTGTGGGTCAGCACCGATGGCCGTGGGCTGGTGCGCATCGCCGGCGATGATCCGCACGGTCACAAGGCGATCCGCCTGGGCCGCGCCCAGGGGCTGCCTTCCAACAGCCCGCACGCGGTGCGCGAGGATGCCAACGGCCATGTCTGGGTCAACAGCAACCAGGGCATCTTCCGTATCGCACGCAACAATCTGCACGCGCATCTGGCCGATGCCGGCCAGCGCCTGTCGCCGCTGGTGCTGGGGCTGGCCGATGGCCTGACCGAACTGGAAGGCAATGGCGGCGTGCAACCGGCCGGTGATTTCGATGCACATGGCCGGCTCTGGTTTCCCTCGCAGCGCGGCGTGGTGCGTTTTGATCCTCTCGCGATGCCGCTGCGCGAACAGCCGCCGCGCGCCGTCATCGATGCGCTGGAAAGCGATGGCCAGCCCTTGCTGTTCCCGACTTCCGGCAACACCCTGCCGCCGGGCGTGCGCAGCCTGCTGATCCGCTATGGCGCCGCCGATCTGCACGCCGGTGCGCAGGTGCGTTTCCGATACCGCCTGCTGCCGCAGGATCGTGGCTGGACCGACGCGCTGAATGGCCGCGCCACGGGTTACGCCAGCCTGGTGCCGGGCGAATACCGTTTCGAACTGCTGGCCGGCAACAGCGACGGCATCTGGGCCACCACCCCCACCGCGTTCGATTTCCAGGTGCCGCCGCTGTGGCATGAAACCGGCGGCTTCCGCCTGCTGCTGGCGCTGTCGCTGCTCGCCTTGCTGCTGGCCGCCGTGTGGCTGCGGCTGCGCGGCCTGCGTCAACGTGCCGCCGAACTGGACAGCGAAGTAGCACAGCGCACCGGGGAACTGCGCACCGAAAAAAGCCGGGTCGAAACCGCGCTGTCCGACCTCTCGCAAGCCCATGCCGAACTGGCCCGGACCCACGCCCAGATCGAAGACCGCAATCTGCAACTGGCCGAACAGGCGCGCCGCCTCGAAGCCCTGGACCACTTCCGCAGCCGCGTGCTGGCCGATGTCAGCCACGAACTGCGCACCCCGGTGATGCTGGTTTCGCTGCCGCTGCGCGAACTCCAGGCACAGGCCGGCGCGCTGGACGAAACCGGACGCCGCCGGCTGCAACTGTCGCTGACCCAGCTGGAACGCCTTGGCGGCCTGGTCGAACAACTGGTCGGGCTGGTGCAAGCCGAATCCGGCCAGCTGCAACCGCGTCTGCGACGGATCAACCTGCGTGCGCTGCTGGAAGAAATCGTCGCCGGCTACCAGCCTGCCGCCGCACGCAACGGCGTGACGCTGGTGCTGAAAGCGCGCGACGACGCACTCGTACTGTTCGCCGATCGCGACCATCTGTTGACCATCTTCGGCAATCTTCTCGATAACGCTATCAAATACGCCCCGAACGGCAGCGATGTGGTGCTGCATCTCGCCCATCACGACGAACAGGCGCGGATCGAAGTACAGGACAGCGGCCCCGGCTTCGACCCGGCCCTGGCCCCGCACCTGTTCGAGCGTTTCTACCGCGTCGACGGCCCGCCCCGGCACGGACGCGAAGGTCTGGGCATCGGCCTGGCGCTGGCACGCGAACTGGTCGAACTGCACGGCGGCCGTATCGGCGCACGCAGCACACCGGGCAGCGGCACCGTCTTCCATGTCGACCTGCCGCTGGGCAGTGCGCACGTGGCGATCGACGAGTTGCAGATCAACGACAACCCGCAGCCCCTGCCCCCCGCCATGACCGCCACCCGGCGCGACGGCGAAGGCCGCGTACTGCTGGTCGAAGATCATCCCGATCTTGCCGCCTACCTGGCCGAACGCATCGGCGAGCACCTGCCGGTGACCTGCGTGGGCAGCGCCGAGGACGCATTGCAGGCGCTTTCGCAGGATCACGATTTCCGCCTGTTGATCAGCGACGTGATGCTGCCCGGCGCCAGCGGACTGGAACTGTGCCGCCACGTCCACCAAGGCGAGCACCCTCTGCCCGTGGTGCTGATTTCCGCCAAGGCCGCCGATGGCGACCGCACCGCCGGCCTCGCCGCCGGGGCCAATGCGTACCTGGCCAAACCCTTCAGTTTTGAAGCCCTGCTGGATGAAATCGCCCGCGCCTGGCCCGCCGCCAGCCCACGCCTTTGCCCGGTCCCCGCCACTGCCGACACCGTTGACCCATTGCTGTCCGTGGCACTGCAGGCCATGGCCGATGCGGAATTCTCCATCTCCACCTGGGCCGAACGCGTGCACCTGTCCGATCGCCAGCTGCGACGCCGTGTGCACGAACTGACCGGCCAATCGCCACAAACCTGGCTGCGCGAACAACGCCTGCTGCGCGTACGCCACCTGCTGCGCAGCGGCGAATGCAAAACCCTGGCCGAAGCCGGCAGCCGCTGCGGCCTGGACAACCCCGCCTACCTTTATCGCAGCTATCGCGCCCGCTTCGGGGATTGACCGGGTTTCAACCGCCACCCACGGCGGTAGTTGCCGCAGACGGGGCGATGCTGTGAACAACACCAGCACGACCCGCAGCTTTTCAGCGCGCATCCCTGCCCTGCACCGCAGGCAAACCCCAAGCCGTTGATTTACCGATAAAACCCACACCAGCACGGTCAAGATGTCCGTTGTGTGCATCCACACGTCCGCTCAGGGCATGGCCCGCAGCCGGCGGGCGGCGCAGCCTTCATCTGCGCAGAAGCCCGCCACCTCAGGCCCGCTTCCGTCCCCGCGAAATCAGGAGATCGAGATGAATCGGTTGATGAAATGTCTGGGTATCAGCCTGGGCCTGACTCTGGCCAGTGCATACATGAACACCACAACGGCATCCGACGCCGTGGACGGCGTGGTTGACGAGGCGATCTTCGCCGATGGCTTTGAAACCGGCAGCGCCGCACCGCTACCCAACATCCTGCTGGTGATCATGGACGACGTCGGTGTCGACCAGATGGCCTCGTTCGGATACGGCGGCCTCAACCCGCCGAAAATGGCCACGATCGATGCCATTGCCGATGGCGGACTGCGATTCCGCAACGCCTGGTCGATGCCCGAGTGTTCCCCCGGCCGCTCGACCCTGTTCACCGGCCGCTACCCGTTGCGCAACAACGTGAATCAGGCACTGGGCCCGGCCGATCTGGCCAATTCCCAGGTCAGCCCGTACGAAGTGACCGTGCCCAAGCTGCTGAAGAACGCCGGCTACCAGAACGGCAAATTCGGCAAGGCACATATGGCCGGACCGGAAAACAACCGTGCCGGTCAGGGTGCGATCGGTGAACTGGGCTGGGACTACTTCGCAGGCTGGACCGACGGCGTGCCGCCATCGATGGACACCACTGCCGGCGGCGTCCTCCCCGAAGGTGCGGACTACAGCTACAGCTGCGGCTATGTGCAGGACACCACGCGTGATCCGGAGCATGGTGCGGACAGCGGCGCCTGCTACACCCGCACGCTGGAAGCCCCCAACGTGCAGTGCGAGGTGATTACCGGCACCAACGCCGCAGGTGATTCGCCCGGCCTGCAATGCCTGACCCGGGGCGGCATTCTGGTGCCCAACGACGACTGTGAAACCACAGCGCCTTCCCACCTGAACTGGAACGCCAACAATGCCCACTACGTGTCCCTGCTCACCATCAATGATGGCGATCAGGTGATCGAACTGGGCCAGGACGACCCACGCAGCCGTGGCTACCGTGCCACGCTGGAAGCCGACGCCACCATCGACTGGATCAACACCCGCCAGCAGCAGGATGGCCCGTGGATGGCGACACTGAGCTTCAGCGCCGCCCACACCCCGATGCAGCCGCCACCCGGCGCCCTGCTGGCCACATCCGGCAGCGGCGTGTTGCACGATTTCAGCAACGACTGCACCAAGGAAGACCTGCCCAACATGCGTCAGGCCTTCGTTGGTATGGTCGAAGCGCTGGATACCGAACTGGGCCGGGTGCTGGTGGAAACCGGCATCGCCACCCGCGATGGCAGTGGCGATCTGGTTTACGACCCACAGGCCAGCAACACGGTGATCGTGGTGGTGGGCGACAACGGCTCGTTCTATTCCACCGTCAAACTGCCATTCGACGCGACCCGTTCCAAGGGCACCGCCTACCAGACCGGCGTCTGGGTCCCGATGATCGTGTCCGGCCCGATGGTGGAAGGCGCGGGGCGCACCGTGGAACACATGGTCAACATGGCCGACCTTTACACCCTGTTCGGCGAACTGGCCGGGCTGGACGTGCAGGCCCTGGTGCCACGCGTGGTGGACGGCGCTTCGATGCTGCCCTACCTCACCGACCCCGCCCAGCCCTCGATCCGCGACTACAACTTCACCCAGGGTGCACTGAACCTGCAGGCCAACGGCGCCGTGAACGGCCCCTGCGTCATCAGCGGCCAATGCACTCATACGCCGATGAGCCACCAGATCTGTCTGGACAACGACGGCGCCTGGTGGGGTGAAGGTGCCACCGTGGGCGAGAACGGCGTGATCGCGGGGGACCTGGTGCACTGCTGGCAGGTCAATGAAGCGATCTACAAGGATGATCCGGCCAACTACGAGACCAACCGTGTGACGATGGGTGCCCTGGACTATCGCGCCATCCGCAACGAGAACTACAAGCTGGTGCGCAACACCTGGAAGGATTACGACGAAGTCCTGGACGACGGCGTCTTGTACGTCAGCGAAGAGCTGTACCGAATCGATCAGGATGTACCGCTGCCGCTGCTGGATCGCGAAGACCACGACCTCCTGCTCGAAGGGCCGTTGACCCCGGAGGATGCGCAAAACTACGCGCATCTGTATCACGCCATCGAGACGCTTGAGGATACGCAGGTCCACTGCCCCGGCGATGGCAACGATGATGGTCGCGTGGATCAGACCGACATCGACAACTACCACGCGATCACCGCCGACTGGAATGGCTCCAGCGTCTACGACATCAACCTGGACGGCATCACCGATGCGACGGATCTGCAGCTGATCCAGGACAATCTGGGCGCCGTATGCTTCACGCTGACGCCCTGAACAGGTTGGCTTTTCTGGCACCAGCAGCCTTCGCGCTGCTGGTCGCCGGTTGCGGCGGCGGGCAGGAACCCGTGCCCGCAGCCGCTGTTCAAACAACAAGCCAAGCAACCCCTCACCCCGTTTCCATCCTGCCCGGCACCGACGAACACGTCGGTGCCGCGGCATGTGGTCAATGCCACCAACAGGCATTGAGCGATTGGCAGGGCTCACACCACGATCTGGCGATGCAACCGGCGACGCAGGATTCAGTGCTGGGCGATTTCGACAATACCCACTTCGATTACGCCGGTACCCGCACCCGTTTCAGTCAGGAAAACGGCCAGTTCTTCGTTCAGACCGACGGCCCGGACGGCGGCATCGACACCTTTCGCGTCGACTACACCTTCGGCCATTACCCGCTGCAGCAATATCTCATCGAACTGCCGGGCGGCCGCCTGCAGGCCTTCGGCATCGCCTGGGACAGCCGCAGCAAAAGCGAAGGTGGTCAACGCTGGTTCCATCTCTACCCCGATCAGACCCTCCGCGCAGGCCATCCGCTTCATTGGACCGGGCGCGACCAGAACTGGAACTTCATGTGCGCCGAGTGCCACTCCACGGCGCTGAGCAAGAACTACGACGCCGGCACCGGCCATTATCAAACCCGGTGGGCGGAGATCGATGTCGCTTGTGAGGCCTGTCATGGCCCGGGTCTGGCACACGTGCGATGGGCCGCAAATCCCGACCCCGCCGCGCGCGCCGCCTCGCCCGACATGGGCCTTGCGGCACCGTTCCGCGAGCGTCGCAATGCCAGCTGGATAACCGTGGCGGAAACCGGCAACTCGGTGCGCAATCCGCCACGCGCCGGCCGGATCGAAATCGATGCCTGTGGCCGCTGCCATGGCCGCGCCACCCGCCTGATTGGCGACACCGTCCACGGCCGGCCATTGCTGGACAGCCATCGCCCGGCATTGCTGGATCCGGATCAGTATTGGCCGGACGGACAGATGCGCGGCGAGGTGTTCACCTGGGGCCCCTTCCTGCAGAGCCGCATGTACCACGCCGGCGTCACCTGCTCGGATTGCCACCAACCCCACTCGCTCGAACTTCGCGCCCCCGGCAATGCGCTGTGCGCGCAATGCCACCAACCCGCGCGCTACGACAAGACCACCCACACCGGACATGCGCCGGACAGCGGCGGCAGCCAGTGCGTGGCCTGCCATATGCCGGTGACCACCTTCATGCAGGTGGATGATCGCCATGACCATGCCTTCCGCATTCCGCGCCCGGATCTGTCCCAGCGCCTGGGCACACCCGACGCCTGCACCACCTGCCACAGCGGACGCGACCCGGGATGGGCGGCCGCACAATTGCGCGAATGGTTCCCCGACAGTCGTCATCGCGGCGAGCATTTCGCCGATATCCTGCATACCGCCCACGCGGCCGCACCGGGCAGCGCCGAAGGGCTGATCACGCTGATCACCGACGCCGCACAACCGGCCATCGTGCGCGCCAGCGCACTGCGCCAGCTTGCCCCGTGGCTGACCCCCGGCAACGCCGGCCCGGTGCTGCCCTCACTGGGCGATGCCGATCCACTGGTGCGTCTGGCGGCAGTGGAAACCCTGGCCCATCTGCCGCCAGCCCAACGCAGCGCCATGCTGGCAGGTCATCTGCAGGACCCCATCCGCGCGGTACGCATGGAAGCGGCCTCGGCCTTGGCCGGTGAGCCCGAACGCGCCTTGCCCGCCAGTCAAAGGCCGGCCTTCGAGCAGGCCCTGGCCGAATACATCGCCTCGCTGCAATTCAATCTGGACCGACCGGACACCGCCGTCAGTCTCGGCGATCTGCACCTCAAACGGGGTGCCACTGCTGCGGCCGAACAGTCCTACCGCCACGCCCTGGGCCTTGATCCCGCGTTCACCCCGGCACACCTGCACCTGGCCGATCTGGAACGCACCCATGGGCAGGAGCTCGATGCCGACCGCATCCTGCGCACCGCACTGGAGTATCGCCCCGATGCGGCTGAACTTCACCATGCCCTGGGCCTGTCGCTTGTCCGCCAACGACGCGCGCAGGAAGCCCTGACCGAACTGCAACAGGCCGCCGAACTGGCTCCAGAACAAGCCCGCTACAGCTACGTCCTGGCCGTGGCACTCAACGACAGCGGGCAAGCCGGACCGGCCCGCGAATGGCTTGGTCGGGCTCTGGAGCTGCACCCCTACGACACCGACCTGCTGCGCGCACTGGCCATCTACGAACTGGAAGCCGGCAACCACCAGACCGCACGCGCCCTGACGCAACGCCTGTTGGCACTGGATCGAAACCATCCGGACGCCCATCAACTGCTGCAATGGATCGAACGGCACCGATAAGCAAACAAAACCCGGCAATTCGCGCCAAAAATCCACGAAAATCCAACAAACCCCGCCACGAAGCCAAGACTGTCCACCCGCCCCGGACAATCACGGCGATCCACGGTGGCAACTGAGGCTCCGCCGTACCGGCACCGCCCATAAGTGCGGCCCCCAAAGCTCGCAATGGCGCCGATGTCCGCTGCGTGCACCCTCGTGTCCGATAAGTGCATTGGCCCGAAAGCGGACTTCCATCACGCTTGCGACCGTTACCCGTGCCGTTCCCTGCCCTCGCGAGGCTCGCTTCCGGGTCGGCACGCGGCCTGCCCATTTCCTCCGGAGAACCCGCCATGCCGTATCGCCGCCCGCATACCCTCGAATCGACCCTGCAACGACTGCTGTGGCTGTGCGTGTGGGCAGGACTGCTGCTGACGTGGTTTGCCGCACCGGCGGCAGCAGCCACGTACACGGTCACCAATACCAACGACAGCGGAGCCGGCAGCCTGCGCCAGGCGATGACCCAGGCCATGGCCACATCCGCTGCCGACGTGATCGAGTTCGCCTCTTCGGCCAACGGCGTGATCACACTGCAATCGCCGCTTCCCGATCTACTCAGCAGCGGCGGCGCGCTGACCATCACCGGCAATGGGGCGGCGAATACCATCATCAACGGGAACGACGCGCATCGGCCGTTCCGTGCCGTTGGGCAACCCGGCATCCAGTTCACCCTGCGGCGACTCACCGTACGCAACGGCTTTACCGCCGATGGCGAAGGCGGGGCGATCTACCTGGGTGCCAACAACGGATCGCTGACCATCGAGGACGCCGAGTTCGTGAACAACCGGGCCGACTGGGAAGGCGGTGCCATCCGGTCCGCTGGAGCAGCGGTGACGGTGCGCAACAGCCTGTTTCAAGGCAATACGGTGGTCGATGCCTACGGCAGCGGCATTTCCGTCCACGATGCGCTGTTGAAAGTGAGCAACAGCAGTTTCACCGGCCACGGTCTGGATTCGGTTTTCTTCGTCCAGAACAGCACAACCTGGCTGGTCAATGTCACCGCCACGGGCAATGACAGCATCGTTGCCGCCGTGCTGACCTCCGGTGGCACCTTGTACCTGAGCAATTGCCTGCTGGTGGGCAATGCCACTGCGGATCTTCGCGCCATCAACGGCACCACGGTGGTCTATAACGATTCGCACAACAACATCATCGGCCTCCAGAACGGCACCACCTTCATCGATGGCGTCAACAACAACCAGATCGGCGTGACCGCGCCGCTGCTCGGCACACTGGGCAACTATGGTGGCACCACCCGGACCATTCCGCTGTTGCCCGGCAGCCCAGCCATCAACGCGGGCATAGCCATTGGCGACAACGGCAGCAATCTGCCCACCACGCCTGCGGACCAGCGCGGATTTCCCCGTGTGGGCGCGATCGACGTCGGGGCGTTCGAGTCACAGGGGTTCGCCCTGGCCGCAGTCGGCGGCGACGGACAATCGGCCATCGTCGGTACCGCCTTCAGCGCCCCGCTGATAGTGAGTGTCAGCCCGAACGGAAGCGGCGAGCCGGTGGAAGGTGGCACCGTGCGATTCAGTGCCCCGACCAGCGGCGCATCCGCAGTGCCGGCGACACCCGCCGCCAGCATCACCAGCGGTGGGCAAGCCCAGACTCTTGTCACCGCCAATGCCACCGCAGGCGGCCCGTACTCCGTCACCGCGAGCGCGGCAGGCACAACGCCCGCCAGCGTCGACTTCTCGCTGACCAACACACCAGCCGGCAACCCGGCCTGCGCCGGCTTCAGCTTCCCCTACACCCTGTCCGGCACCGACAACACTGCGCGCGTGGCCGAGCTGCGCCAGGCCATCGAGTGTGCCAACGCCAATGCCACCGATGACGTAATCGACCTGGGCGGCCACACCCTTGTCCTCACCGATGCGCCGTACTCGAACGCCCACGGCGACACCGCCCTGCCCTTCATCACCAGCGTGCTGGAACTGCAAAACGGTCAGCTCGAACGCGATGGCGGCGCGCCGCCGTTCCGCCTCATCCTCTCCGACTCCAGTGGCGCACTAACCGTGCGCGACATGCAGCTGCGGGGTGGCGCAGCCAACGGCGAAGGCGGCGCGATCCTGTCGCTGAGTGCCAATCCCTTGATGGTGCGCGCCAGCGTGTTCGAGAACAACAGCGCCACCTCGCGCGGGGGCGCGGTGTCCTCGCAGGGGCCCTCCCAGATCGTGATGTCGGACTTCACCGGCAATACCGCGCCCGATGGTGCCGCCCTGGCCGCGTATCAAATGGCCATGGCCATAAACAACAGGTTCTTTGCCAATGACGATGCCGACAGCGATTCCGTGCTCTGGATCGACGGGTACGGCGCGCTGGTCGGCAATCTGTTCGCCGACAACCACCTGAGCGCCACCGGCAGCTCGCTGATGGTGTTCACCAGCAACACCACGGTGGCGGAAATGCGCCACGGCACCATCGCCGACAACTCGGTGCAAGGGCCATTGCTGCGCATGGAAAACGGGAACAACTTCCAGCTTCGCAACAGCATCCTGTGGAACAACACCAGCACCGGACTCGGCGACCTGACGCCGGTGCACAGCATTTTCCCAGGCGCGCCCGCAGCAGACGGCAACCTGGACGTCGATCCCGCCTTCGTCGCCACCCCCGGCAACTACCGTCTGGCCGCCGGCAGCCCGGCCATCGACGCCGGCCACAACGGCCATTCCATGTTCGACAATTTCGACATCGACGACGACGGCGACAACACTGAGCTCCTGCCCGATCTGGACCTGAACCCGCGCCCCTGGGATGACCCGGATGTGCCCGATACCGGCGTCGGCCCCGGCGACATCGTCGATATCGGCGCCTACGAGCGCCAGCCTCCGGTTACTCTTCCCACACTGAGCATCAACGATGTCAGCGTCAACGAAGGTGACAGCGGCACCACCGATGCCATCTTCACGATCAGTCTGGACGCGCCGGCGCCGCTGGGCGGCACCGCCTTCGATATCGCCACCGCCGACGGCACCGCCACCACGGCCGACAACGACTATGTCGCGCAAAGCCTCACCGCCGTACTCATTCCCGCTGGTCAGAACAGCACGACATTCACCGTGCTGGTCAATGGCGACACGGTGGCCGAACCGGACGAAACCTTCTTCGTCAACGTCACCAACATCGTCAACGCCGTGGCCGGCGACGCCCAGGGCCTTGGCACAATCGTCAACGATGATGCCGATCCCTGTGCCGGCTTCAGCTTTCCGTACACGCTGAGCGGCGCCAACAACGCTGCACGCGTGGCGAACCTGCGCCAGGCGATCCATTGCGCCAATGCCAACGCCACCGACGATGTGATCGACATGGCCGGTGCCACGCTGGTGTTCGACGCCCCGGATGCCAGCACCTTCGATGAGTCCGCGCTGCCGAACGTCACCAGCGTCATCACCCTGCGCAACGGCACCTTGCAGCGTGACGCGGCGGCGGCGGACTTCCGCCTGCTGACCATCGAGGGTTCGGGCGAACTCGTCGGCGAGTCGCTGGACTTCCGCAACGGGCTGGCGTCGGTCGGCGCCGCCATCTACAGCGAGGGCGACCTGACGTTGCACGACGTTGGATTCTTCGACAACGGTGACCTCGCGGCGACCGGACAAGGCGGTGCCATTCACCACGGCGGCAACACGCTGCGCATCATCGATAGCCGCTTCCACGGCAACGCGGCCACGTCCGGCGGCGCGGTGTCCATCAGCACCGGCGATCTGTGGATGCGCGGATCGCTGCTGCAGGGCAACCAGGCCAACGAGGGCGGTGCGCTGTACAGCGAGTCGATCGCGATCCGGCTGTTCGACAACGCCTTCGTGGCCAACCAGGCACGGCGCGGTGGCGCCATCAAGTGCTTCGGTGGGCGCATCTCCGGCACGCGCTTTGAAAACAACACCGCCGACGAGCTCGCAGGTGCCGTGTACATGGAGTTCGCCTTCGTGGACCTGTTCATCTCCAACGGCCTGTTCCTCGGCAACCAGGCACCCGATGGCGCGGTGCTGGTGGGCGCCGACAGCATGACCCACCTGCACAACATCACGATCAGCGGCCACCCGGGTGGGGCCGGCGACCTGCTGCGCAGCGACGGCGAGATCGTCATCGCCAACAGCATCGTGTGGGGCAATGGCGGCGCGTCGCTGGGAACGGCCACCGTCCGCCACAGCCTGATCGAAGGCGGCTACCCCGGCGGCACCGACATCATTGATCTTGATCCGCGCTTCATCGATGCCGCCAACGGCGATTACCGGCTGGCCTCCGGCAGCCCCGCGATCGACGCCGGCAACAACGCCGATGTCCGCCGCGACACCTGGATGGATATCGACGAGGACGGCGACGTCGACGAAGAGCTGGAGGATCTGGATGGAAACCCGCGCCGCCATGACGACGCCGGCGTGGTCGATACCGGCCTCGGCACCGCGCCCATCGTCGACTTGGGCGCCTACGAACGTCAGACCGATTCCGGCGCGCCCGGCATCAACGTCAACCCGACCAATGGCCTGATCACAACCGAAGCCGGCGGAACGGCGAGCTTCACCGTGGTGCTCGACACCCAGCCCAATGCGGACGTCGTCATCGGCCTGTCCAGCAGCGACACCACCGAAGGCACGGTCGCACCGGCCAGCCTCACGTTCACCGCGGCCAACTGGAACACGGCGCAAACCGTCACCGTCACCGGTGTCGACGACAACATGGCCGATGGCAATGTGGCCTACACCATCGTCACCGCCCCCGCGGCCAGCGCCGATGCCAACTACGATGGCCTCGATCCCGCCGATGTCTCGGTGACGAACACCGATGACGACATCGCCGGCATCACCGTCTCCCCGACCAGCGGCCTGGTCACCACCGAAGGCATGGGTCCGACCGGCACACCGGGCGTCGACCAGTTCAGCGTGGTGTTGAACAGCCAGCCGAGTGCTGATGTGACGATCGGCCTGAGCAGCAGCGACACCACCGAGGGCACCGTGTCACCAACCAGCCTGACCTTCACCCCGGCAAACTGGAACACGGCCCAGCACGTGGACGTGCTCAGCGTGGATGACAGCGTGGTCGATGGCGATATCGCGTACACCATCATCACCGCCCCGGCCGTCAGTGCCGATGCCAACTACAACGGCTTCGATCCTGCCGATGTTTCGGTCACCAATATCGACAACGACGTCCACACCGCCCAGCTGGTCGCGTTCAAGAGCGTGGTCCAGGTCGGCACCGACAGCCAGCCGGTGATCTACGAAATCGTGCTGGAAAACATCGGCGACGGCGATCAGCCCGACGACCCGGCCAGCCACGAACTCATCGACGCACTGCCCGCACAACTGACCCTGGTCGATGCCAGTGCCAATGCTGGCAGCATCAGCACCGACCCGGCCAGCAACAGCGTGTTCTGGAACGGCGCACTGGCGTCCGGCGCCTCGGTCACGATCCTGATCGAAGCCGATGTGGCGATCACCGCACCTGCGACGATCAGCAATCAGGCCAGCATCCACTTCGACAGCGACGGCGACGGCCTCAACGACACCGCCGCCCTGTCCAGCGACCCGACCCAGCCCGGCACCGATGTGCCGACGCGCTTCCAGTTCGCCGGCACCGCAGCACCGAATGCACCGGTACTGATCCCGGCCACCGGCCGTGCCGCGCTGCTGTGGATGATGGCGTTGATGCTGATCGGTGCCGGCCTGGCGCTGCGTCTGCCACGAAGCTGATCGGGCATCGGTCGCGGCCTCTGCGAGTGCGCTCCTACACACCCCATCAATGTAGGAGCGCACACCGAAGGTGGGCGCGAATGGACGGGCGGGTTCGGATGCGGGCTCGTCCTTCGCGCCCACCACGAGTGCGCTCCTGCCGAACGCAACTCATGCCCGGATGTGCATAAGCTGATACCACCCGGTATCGACCCCGCTCATAACCGCACGGCATGATGGACGGCCCCGCCGCCGGAGTATGCCGTCATGAGCCACGCCAACTGGAAACCCGAAACCCTCGCCGTTCACGCCGGTTATTCGCCCGATCCGACCACGCGCGCGGTCGCGGTGCCGATCTACCAGACCGTGGCCTACGCCTTCGACAGCACCCAGCATGGCGCCGATCTTTTCGATCTGAAAACGCCGGGCAATATCTACACCCGCATCATGAACCCGACCACCGATGTGCTGGAACAGCGCATTGCGGCGCTGGAAGGCGGCATTGCCGCACTGGCGCTGGCCTCCGGCCAGGCGGCGGTGACCTACGCGATCCAGACCATTGCCGAGGCCGGCGACAACATCGTGTCTTCGAGCGCCCTTTATGGCGGCACCTACAATCTTTTCGCGCACACGTTGCCGCAGTTCGGCATCCAGACCCGCTTCGCCGACTACCGTGACCCGGATGCGTTCGAAAAGCTCATTGACGAGCGGACCAAGGCGGTGTTCGTCGAGTCCATCGGCAATCCGCTGGGCAATGTCACCGATATCGAAAAGATCGCGAAGATCGCGCATGCGCACGGTGTGCCGCTGATCGTGGACAACACCGTCGCCACGCCGTATCTGCTGCGCCCGATCGATTTTGGCGCCGACATCGTGGTGCAGTCGCTGACCAAATATCTGGGCGGCCATGGCAACAGCCTCGGTGGCGCCATCATCGATTCGGGCAGGTTCCCGTGGGCCGAACACAAGGCCCGCTTCCCGCGCCTCAACGAGCCGGATGTCAGCTATCACGGCGTGGTCTATACCGAGGCACTGGGACCGGCGGCCTACATCGGCCGTGCCCGCGTGGTGCCGCTGCGCAATACCGGCGCGG
>LSQX01121564.1_pt3 | contig 24209 bp, 26 predicted proteins | sample 654561 | NCBI WGS metagenome assembly LSQX01 (sample SAMN04489861, study PRJNA283612) | anaerobic digester metagenome | isolation source: 4 biogas reactors fed with cattle manure at either 37C or 55C with and... | place: Denmark: Kongens Lyngby | collected 2014
TATCATTAAGTGAAATAATAGCTATTTCCGACATCGCGAAAAAGGCGTTTATAATAATAAGAATAAGCAGCAAAGGAATTTGAAATAGAAGCGCGTTTTTATTAATTAAATCGGTATTTGCAGAAAGTGTTAAAATGCTTAACAAGCTACAAGGTCCAGGGTCATCCATATAGGACTTGCTCCTTTCAAAATTAAAAGATACAATACCTTTAGTATTATATAATAAAAATATCAGATTTCCCCTAAAATGTCAATTAAAATTGCATACATTCTATTATTTATTGCAATAAATGCAAAATAATCAAGTGTACATATTGACTTTGTGACAGATAGACAGTTTTTTCATTAAACATTGGCATAAGTTTGCGGAAAATTTCACATATTTAAGGTTTACTTTTTGAGAGAAAGATGTTATTATTATTGTTGGTAAATTTGTATATATTTATATATTATTGTATTATTTACAGGAGGAAAAAAGTATATGGCAAGAAAAAAGAAAACCATGGACGGTAATAACGCAGCGGCTCATGTTTCGTATGCGTTTACGGAGGTTGCCGGAATATATCCGATAACACCCTCAAGCCCGATGGCTGACTATGTTGACCAATGGGCGGCGCAGGGTCAAAAGAACATATTCGGCACAACAGTAAAAGTTTCAGAGCTGCAATCAGAGGCGGGAGCGGCAGGTACTGTTCACGGCTCATTAAACGCAGGCGCCCTTACTACTACATACACAGCTTCTCAGGGACTTTTGCTTATGATTCCGAATATGTATAAAATAGCTGCTGAGCTTTTGCCGTCTGTATTCCATGTTTCGGCAAGAACAGTTGCGACACAGGCGCTCAATATTTTTGGCGACCATTCCGATGTGTATGCATGCCGCCAAACAGGATTTGCGATGCTTGCAGAGACGAATACACAGGAAGTTATGGACCTTGGCGCTGTGGCGCACCTTGCGTCAATAAAAGGCAGAGTTCCTTTTATAAACTTTTTTGACGGATTTAGAACATCTCATGAAATCCAGAAAATTTCCGTATGGGACTATGAAGACCTTAAAGAAATGTGCGATATGGACGCCGTAAGGGCGTTTCGCAAGCGTTCGCTCAATCCGGAGCGTCCCGTAATGCGCGGCTCGCACGAAAACGATGATGTTTTCTTCCAGCATAGGGAAGCTTGTAACGAATATTATGAAAAGCTGCCCGCCATTGTTGAGGAATATATGGGCAAGGTAAATGAAAAGCTTGGCACGGATTATCAGCTTTTCAACTATTATGGCGCACCCGATGCAGAGCGTATTGTTATTGCTATGGGCTCTGTTTGTGATGTTATTGAAGAAGTAATAGATTATCTTATGGCAAAAGGCGAGAAAATAGGGCTTGTTAAAGTTCGCCTTTACAGACCATTCTGCGCGAAAAGACTTTGGGAAGCTATTCCTGAAACAGTTAAGAAAATTGCTGTTCTTGACAGAACAAAGGAGCCGGGCGCTTTAGGCGAGCCTTTGTTTATGGATGTTATAACGGCTATGAATGAAATAGGAAGAACTGCCGATGTTATAGGCGGCAGGTACGGACTTGGCTCAAAAGACACTCCTCCTTCAAGCGTTTTCGCCGTATATGACGAGCTTAAAAAGGATAAACCCGCACGCCAGTTTACAATAGGAATTCACGATGATGTTACTTGCCTTTCTCTGCCTGAGGTACCTTCTCCGAATACGGCGGCGCCTGGTACGATTGAGTGCAAGTTCTGGGGACTTGGCGGCGACGGTACGGTGGGAGCCAACAAAAACTCCATAAAAATAATCGGCGACCATACGGATAAGTATGTTCAAGCATATTTCCAGTATGACTCTAAGAAAACAGGCGGTATCACCGTTTCGCATCTCCGCTTTGGAGACAGTCCTATAAAAAGCCCTTACTATATAAATAAGGCGGACTTTGTTGCGTGCCACAACCCCTCCTATGTTGAAAAGGGCATAAAAATGGTGAACGATGTGAAGCCGGGCGGCACATTCCTTATTAACTGCCAGTGGTCACCGGAGGAATTAGACAACTTCTTATCAGCAGACGCAAAAAGATATATTGCTAAAAACGATATACAGCTTTACACGGTAAACGCTATTGATTTAGCCGTAGAAATCGGCATGGGTAAAAGGACTAACACTATTTTGCAATCCGCATTTTTCGCGCTTGCAAATGTTCTCCCGATTGATGACGCCGTACAGTATATGAAAGATGCGGCGACAAAGTCTTATATCAGCAAAGGACAAGATATTGTTGATATGAACCATAAGGCGATTGACGCAGGCGTTTCGGCTTATACTAAAATAGATGTTCCGGCAGAATGGGCTGACGCAGAGTGTGCCGGCAAAGGCGCTTTAGAGGAAGGTCCGGAAAAGCTCGTAAAAATGGTTGACAATATTATGAAACCTATTGCAAGCTTTGACGGTGACTCTATTCCAGTATCATCATTCGTAGACCATGTTGACGGTACATTTGAGCAAGGCGCCTCCGCTTATGAGAAGAGGGGAGTTGCCGTTACGGTACCGGAATGGGACGCAGACTCCTGCGCACAGTGCAACCAATGCTCATATGTGTGCCCCCATGCTACAATTCGCCCGTATGCGCTTGACGAGAAGGAAGCCGCAAACGCACCCGGGAATGCCAAAATAGTTGATAAAAAGGGCAAAGGCAAAGGCGTTTATAAATATGCTCTTGCAATATCTCCTTTTGATTGTATGGGTTGCGGTGTTTGTGTAGGCGTTTGCCCCACAAATTCACTTAAAATGGTTTCTCGTGAAAGTCAAGACAGTGAGCAGCAAGTATTTAACTATATGGTTGAGAATGTTACGGTTAAGGACGACCTTGCAAATAACACGGTAATAGGAAGCCAGTACAAAACTCCGTTGCTTGAGTTCTCGGGCTCATGCGCCGGCTGTGCTGAAACGGCATATGCGCGCCTTGTAACACAGCTTTTCGGGGAAAGAATGTACATTTCAAACGCCACGGGTTGCTCCTCTATTTGGGGCGGTCCCGCCGCTACATCACCGTACACCGTCAATAAAGAGGGCAAGGGTCCCGCTTGGGTAAACTCTCTGTTTGAGGATAACGCTGAAAACGGCTTTGGACTTTTACTCGGTCAACAGGCAGTGCGTGACAGATTAATAGCGGCAGCAAAAGAGCTTTCTGAAAATAATGAAACAGACGCTGAGTTTAAGGCGGTTCTTGACGAGTACCTTAATACATTAGAGGACGGTCCCGCCAACAGCGCCGCAACAGATGCACTCGTTAAAACATTGAAAGAGCGCGCTTGCACTAAGGATGACAATTTATGCGAGCTTGAAAAAGAAGTGCTCGACTATAAAGAATACCTTAACAAAAAATCCATATGGATTTTCGGCGGCGACGGTTGGGCATACGATATCGGTTTCGGCGGACTTGACCATGTTATCGCCTCAGGTGAGGATGTAAACATTATGGTATTTGATACCGAGGTTTACTCAAACACGGGCGGTCAAGCCTCTAAGGCGTCGCAAATCGGGCAGGTAGCGCAATTTGCGGCGGCAGGTAAATCAATTGCCAAAAAGAGCCTCTCCGAAATTGCTATGAGCTATGGTTATGTTTATGTAGCTCAAATAGCTATGGGCGCCGATATGAATCAAACAATAAAGGCAATTAACGAGGCAGAAAGCTACAAAGGTCCGTCACTCATAATTGCTTATGCTCCTTGTGAAATGCACAGTATCAGAGGCGGTATGACGAATTGCCAGAAAGAAATGAAAAAGGCTGTTGAGTGCGGCTATTGGAATATCTTCCGCTTCAATCCTACGCTAAAGGCAGAGGGTAAAAACCCGCTTACGATAGACGGCAAGGCGCCTACGGGCAGTTATCAGGAGTTTATACTCAACGAAGCGCGCTACTCCTCATTGAAAAACGCGTTCCCGAATCGTGCTAAAGAATTATTCACATTGGCAGAGGAAACCTCTAAGGAAAAATATGAGCATCTTTTAAGACTTAAAGAAGTTTACGAGCCGAGAGAATAACGAACAGTAAATAGGTTAAAAACAAACGGGCAAGTACAAAAAGCGTACATTGTCCGTTTTTTTACTGTAACTACCTTTGATAAGTGCTATGATATACTAACCGTGGGTGGAGTGACGCCATACAATAAAGACATAAAAAAATGCCCTGTAGAGAGAAAAATCTCAATACAGGGTTATTTTTGTGTTTAAGCGTTTTTAGCTTTTATTGCAAGAGCAGACTTTTTGTTAGCGGCGTTATTTTTATGAATAAGACCCTTTGCTGCCGCTTGGTCAATTTTCTTTATAGCAAGGTTTACCTTTTCCTGCTTGTCCTCGGCGTTCTCCTCAATAGCGGCATTCGCTTTTTTTAAGGATGTTTTCAGCGCTGAGTTTGCAGAGCGGTTTTTTATAGCTTTTGCTTCACTGATTAAAACTCTTTTCTTTGAAGATTTAATATTGGGCATCGTTGCACCTCCTTATGTCAAATAACATCATACAGCTAAGAATAATACCACAACATTTATCAATTTGCAAGTTTTTTTGAAAAAATGGGTATACTTTTTTTATAATTGTTTGAAAGGGTGGAATAATTTGAATATAAGAACAGACTTGGCTCTTGAAACGCACGAAATGAAAGGTACAGATGCTATTGACGGAGTAGAAGTATCCACAAAAAGCGGGGAAAAGTTTAAGTCAACAATTATTGAAATAACGAACGAAAACGGAGCGAATGCACTTAACAAACCGGCGGGCAAATACATCACGATTGAGTTTTTAAAGTTTACTGACGATGCTGATATAACAGACGAGAGAATGACGGCAATTAAAGATGCGGTAACAGAGCTAATTCCAAAGGAAGGACCTATTTTAGTAGCGGGAATAGGAAACAGAAGTATTACGCCTGACGCTTTAGGTCCCGGTGTGGCGACACAGATTTTTGTCACACGGCACATAGGGCAGGAGCTTCAAGAGCAAATAGGGCTTACAGGACTTCGCCCCGTTTCAAGTATCGCTTCAGGGGTACTCGGTCAAACAGGGATTGAAACAGCCGAAATATTATCCGCCGTAGCAAATGCTGTAAATCCCGTTGCTATTATTACGGTTGATGCATTAGCTTCAAGAAATTTAGCGCGCCTTGGGCGCACAGTGCAGCTATGTGATACGGGTATAAGCCCCGGCTCAGGTGTTGGCAACAGAAGAAAACGGATAGACAAAACCTCTGTTGGATATCCGATTATTTCAATAGGCGTGCCGACGGTTGTGGATGCATTCACTCTTGCAAGAGATGTTGCGCGTAAAGGCGATAATGATAGTAATGAACATGGGGAGAACAGTGATATTGAGCCTGATTGTGAAAATATGATGGTAACGCCGCGGGAAATTGATGTAGTGATTGAAAGAGCCTCAAAGCTTATAGCTCTTGCTATTAACTCTGCGCTTCAACCCTCTTTTTCACCCGAAGAAATTTTAGGGCTTATGTGATAAATACTGAATATTGAACGGCGGCTACTCATAGTATTTACTGTTATAAGGAGGAGTTGTCGTGAATAAATTTCTGCGCTTTACCGCCGCTTTTTTATGTTTTACTTTCTGTGTCGTTTTACTTTTTACCGTTTTATCGGATAAAGATAAAATAGGCGCTGCACTGTCGCCCGTTATGCTTGCGGTCGTTGGCGTTTCTTCTCCTTTAGAATATGCAAATACAGTAGTTAATGAGCTTTATACGGCAGAAGAAAGAGAGCAAATAAAAAAGACTTCAACGATGCTGACGCTTTTAGGTTATGGTACCGGTAGGGACGAGGTATCCTCTTTGGCATATGTCAGCAAGGATATTTCGGATATGATTGCAAAAAGTGCCGATATGTACGCTTCGTTTAAGAAGAGCGGCGAGATTTTAGAGGAGGATTTATCATCAAAAAAAGCTAATACCGTGTATAAATCTGTTTCGGTAAACAGCACAATATCTTCTTACAAGGTAGATATAGTGAAAAAGCTTGAGGAAAAGTTGAATTTAAGTGGATTTGATAAAAATAAACCGTGCATACTCGTCTACCATACACATACTACAGAGGGGTTTGAAATAATTGATATGGGTTGGTATTCTAATGATTACAACTCGAGAACGAAGGATATTACGAAAAATATCGTTAGGGTAGGAGAGGAAATTGTACAAATACTAACGGACAAAGGGTTCACCGTAATTCACGACAAAACAGTTCACGACGCGTCATACAGCGGTTCATATGACCGCTCGGCACAAACGGTAAAGAAGTGGCTCGCCGAATACCCGTCCATTATCCTTTCTTTAGATGTTCATAGAGATGCCATTCATTATGACGGCAAGATAAAATCAAAACCGACAACGGTAATAGACAATAAAAAAGCAGCACAAATTATGATAATAGCAGGCTGTGAAAGCGGTGATGTTACAAACTTTCCGAATTGGAAGGATAACTTAGCTTTTTCTTGCAAATTACAAGAAACTGCCGAAGGTTTATATTCAGGTCTTATGCGGCCTATATTTTTCTGCTCGCGTAAATATAATATGGATATGACGCGATATGCCATGCTTTTAGAAATGGGTACGGATGCTAATACGCTTGACGAAGCGGTTTATTCAGGCAGGCTAATTGGAAATGCGCTTGCTAAAATGCTTGACGAACAATTAAAATAAAAGAAAGCAGGAAGTAGAAATGAGAAAAACAGAAAAAATAATGAAAGCCTTTGTAGTGGCAAGTATTTCACAGATACTTGCCGTCGGGCTTTTTTGCTGTATTATTGTAGCGGGTGAAAATACGGAGAAAATATTAAGCGGTACTGAAAAACAGATAGTATCATATGAAAAATACGGAAAAAATCCTTTTGATTTTATTTTTAATATGTGGTAAAATTAAAAAAAGCAAATAACAATAAATGTAAGGATGAAAACAATGGATTTTACCGCATATGATAAACGGGGAGGACTTGAGGGATACGCAATTGTCCGCTCTTGTGAAAAGAAAAACGCCAGAAACGGCTCTGTTTTTCTTGATATTATACTTTCAGATAAAACGGGAGAGGTTTTCGCAAAGCTTTGGGATTATAAGGAGGGCGTACAACCCCTGCCGGAGGTTAACTCTTTGGTAAAAGTACGGGGGACTATGCAGCAGTTTAATAACGCCGACCAATTTATAATACAAAAAATCCGCCCTATTTCAGAAAGTGACAATGTTGATATAAGGGATTATGTAAAGTCTGCCGACTATACGGGGGAAGAAATGTATAACGAGCTTGTAAATACCGTAAACGCGTTTAATGATGAGGAGCTAAAAAAGCTTGTTTCGGCAATTCTTGATGAGAAAAAGGAAGAGCTGCTGTATTTTCCGGCAGCATTTAAGCTGCACCACGCAATAAACGGCGGGCTTTTATACCATACGCTGTCTATCGTAAAGCTTGCTGAGGCTATTTGTGATATTTACCCTTATGTTGATAGGGAGCTTCTCATTTCAGGCGCCGTTATACACGACATATGCAAAACCTCTGAATTCAATGTAAATTCTATGGGGATTGCCGAAGGGTATACGGAAAAAGGCGAGCTAATTGGGCACCTTATTATGGGAGCTATGTATATCAGCAAAAAAGCGGAGGAGCTAAAAATAGGCGAAAAGACCGCAATGCTGCTTGAACATATGATAATATCGCACCACGGTATACCGGAATACGGCTCTCCTATAAGACCTGCTTTTATAGAGGCGGAGCTTCTATCACAGCTTGACCTTTTAGATGCACAGATGTATCAAATGGCGGAAGCGCTTTCCTCTGTAGAGGAGGGCAGATTTACTAATAAAGTTTGGGCGCTTGACAATAGAAAACTATACGGTCACGGAAGAAAACCAATACTGCCCTTTGCCAAGCTTGATATTAAAGGAGATGAGGATAAATGAGGAATATTGAAGTCACAAAACCGAAAAGACTATTAAAAGAGGACGGCTCTTTACGGCAGCCGGGCTTTTCTAAATCATTAATTCAAGAGTATGACCGTAAGGACATAAAAGCATCTAAGTTTAGAATTAAAGAGTGGGATTATTATCTCGTTTTATCGCCTTCCTCAAATTTCGGCGCCGCTTTTACGATTTCCGATATTGGTTATATCGGGCTTCAATCCGTTTCTTTACTTGACTTTAGTAAACCGTGGGAGCATACAGAATCGGTTATTAAACCTTTTACTATGGGAAAGCTAAATATGCCGCCCACTTCTGAAAAGGGCAACATTACATACAGTGATAAGCGTCTTAATATGGAGTTTCAAGTTACAAAGGGACAGAGGCGAATTGTTTGCGAGTTTAAGAACTTCTATATGGGTAAAACGCTTGAGTGTGATATTACGCTCTCACAGCCTGATATGGACACAATGGTTATAGCGACGCCGTGGAAAGAGAAGAAAACGGCTTTTTATTACAATCAAAAAATAAACTGTATGAGAGCCACGGGCTTTGTAAAGTTTGACGGTAAAGAGTATACATTTAACCCCGAAACAGATTTTGGCACACTTGACTGGGGCAGGGGCGTATGGACATATGACAACACATGGTACTGGGGCTCAGGCAACGGAATTGTAAATGATAAACCCTTTGGGTTTAATATCGGTTACGGCTTTGGTGACACTTCGGCTGCGAGTGAAAATATGCTGTTTTATGACGGTAAATGCCATAAGCTTGATGATGTGACCTTTAACATACCAAAATCAAGCTACACAGACCCTTGGACATTTACATCAAGTGACGGCAGATTTGAAATGGACTTTATTCCGATAATAGACAGAGCGGCGAAAATTGATGTTAAGCTGATTGTCACGGACCAGCATCAAGTGTTCGGCAAAATGAGTGGAAAAGCCATTCTTGATGACGGCACGGCTCTTGAGGTTAAAGACCTTTTGTGTTTTGCGGAAGATGTCCACAATAAATATTGAGGTAACGGCTTTGGAATGGACTGAAATACAAATAAGTATCCCCGCAAAATGGGTTGACGAGGCTGGCGCTATCGCTAATATGAGCGTTCCCTACGGCATATATATTGAGGATTACAGCAATCTTGAAGCAGATGCTTTTGAAATTGCAAGTTATGCTGTTATAGATGAAGAACTCTTAAAAAAGGATAAAGACAACGCGATTATACATATTTATATTTCGCCGGAAAGAAGTCCTAATGAAGCCGTCTCTTTTATATCGAAAAGGCTTGAGGCGGCTAAAATACCTTATACAATAAAAAGAGACAAGCTGAACGACGAAGATTGGGCTGACAGTTGGAAAAAGTACTATAAACCCATACCTATAGGAGAAAAGCTTATTATTTGCCCCGCTTGGATAAAGCTTCAAGACACAAAGGGAAGAAAAGTTATTTTAATTGAGCCGGGAGCCGCCTTTGGCTCCGGAACTCACGAGTCTACACAGCTAAGCATAAAAGCGCTCGAACATACTGTTAAAGATGGAGATTTGGTGCTTGATATCGGCTGCGGCAGCGGTATTTTATCAATAGCCGCCTTGCATTTGGGAGCAAGTGAAACGCTTGCTGTTGATATTGACCGTGATGCCGTAAAAACGGCGCGTGCTAATGGAGAATTAAATGGATTTTTTGAGCCTTTATATACGGTTGTCTGCGGCAGTCTCTCTGATAAGGCAAACAAGAAATATGATATTATAGTCGCAAATATTGTTGCCGATGTGATAATCTCATTTTGTAATGATGCTTTTTCGCTATTGAATGACGGTGGCACATTTATATCAAGCGGTATTATTGAAAATAGCGCGGGCGCGGTTGAAAGCGCGCTTGTAGACGCCGGATTTAAGATAGATAAAAGGCATATTGATAATGGTTGGGTGTGCCTAATTGCAAAAAAGAAGAAATAATTTCTAATATTTAGTATACAAGCATAAACTGTACAAGAAGCTTTTTAAGGAGTGTTGATATGAAAAGATTTTTATGTGCAGTTTTTGCTTTTGTTTTTCTGTTTTGCTTTAGTGTGGTATGTTATGCCGACCAGAATGATATTTTAGGTGCAAACGCTGTGAATGACGGCGCAGAAAATGTTGTTAGTGCAAAAGAGACGAAAACGAATACAATTCCTTTTGAAATAGATGCGAAAAGTGCCATTTTAGTTGAAGTTTCGTCGGGCAGAGTTTTATTTGAAAAAAATGCCGATGAAAAGCTTTACCCCGCTTCAATTACTAAAATAATGACAATGCTTTTAGTTGCCGAATCTATAGACAGTGCTAAAATTTCGCTTGAGGATAAAGTTAGCACAAGTGCCAATGCCGCTTCAAAGGGAGGCTCTCAGATATGGCTGAAAGAGGGCGAAATTATGACGGTTCATGAACTGTTAAAAGCCGTGGCGATAGGCAGCGCAAACGATGCGGCAACGGCGCTTGGTGAGTTTGTAAGCGGAAGTGAAACGGCGTTCGTAGGGGCTATGAATGCGCGCGCTAAAGAGCTAAATATGGTGAATTCGCATTTTGATAACGCAACGGGTCTTGACGATACATCTGATACGCACCTTACAACGGCACGGGATATTGCAATTATGTCAAGAGAACTGCTAAAACACAAGTTTATCGAGGAATACACAACTGTTTGGATGGACTCTTTAAGAAATGGCGAAACAGAGCTTGTAAATACGAATAAGCTTGTAAGGTTTTACAATGGCACAACGGGGCTAAAGACGGGAACTACCGGAAAGGCAGGGCATTGTATTTCCGCCTCCGCAAGGAGAGAGGGGCTTCATTTAATAGCCGTTGTATTAGGCAGTGACAACGGAACGAAACGCTTTGAAGCGGCAAAGGCGATGCTTACTTGGGGCTTTTCTAACTATATGCTTTTACAGCCGGAGCTAAGTCCAAGTCAGATTACGAGCGTGGATATATTTTATGGTGAAATGTGTTCGGTTACCCCTGAAATGCCGAAAATAGAGCCTATACTCGTTTTAAGAGGCAAAGAAAAGGATGTAACATCTGAAATTGAAATTATAGAAAATGTGGAGGCGCCCGTTGAGGAAGGTCAAACGCTTGGTACATTAAAATTTATTTCAGACGGTAAAGTTGTGGCAGAATATAATTTAACTTCTCCCGTCGCCGTAAAGCGATTGTCCTTTTTCTTAGCATGTTCACGAATAATACGCTTTTTAGCAACGGGTGAAGTGAACTGATTGTAAATTATTAAAATAAAGCAAAAATTTCTTGATTGTATTGAATTATTTCGTCTGATATTGTACAATACAATTGAGGTGATTGTTTTGGGTGTAAGATTAGATACTAAATATATAGAGCCGTTTGTTTCCCGCTCCGATATTGATGCTGTTAAAGATAGGGCTGTTAAAGCCGCTTTATTACTCAGCAGCAAAAAAGGCGCGGGCAATAATTTTCTCGGCTGGCTGAATCTTCCCGAAAATTATGATAAAGATGAAGTTAAAAGGATAAAGAAGTCTGCTAAAAAAATTCAAAGTGACAGTGATATTTTAATAGTAATAGGAATAGGCGGCTCCTATCTTGGGGCTCGCGCCGCTATTGAATTTTGCAAATCTGCAAATTATAATCTTTACGGAAAACCAAAAATACTTTTTGCCGGCAACACAATAAGCCCGTCCGCTCTCAGTGAAATAGCAGAGCTTTGTAACGGGTTAGACTATTCGGTCAATATCGTATCAAAATCAGGCACAACAACAGAACCGCTGCTTGCGTTTTGTATGTTTAAGGAAATGCTTGAAAAGAAATACGGTAAAAAGGAAGCGGCAAAAAGGATTTATGCCACAACCGACAAATCTAAGGGTCACTTAAAGGCTCTTGCCGACAAAGAGGGTTATGAAACATTTATAATACCCTTTGATGTCGGTGGTCGTTACTCTGTTCTTACCGCCTGCGGGTTGTTGCCTATTGCCGCCGCGGGGATTGATATAGATAAGATAATAAAAGGCGCTTACGACACGATGAAAGAGCTTGATAACGATGATTTTGACACGAATGACTGTTATCAATATGCGGCTTTGCGCAATATACTTTACGAAAAGGGCAGAAGTGTCGAGATGATGATATCGTATGAGCCGGACTTTGCTATGATGAACGAGTGGTATAAACAGCTTTTCGGCGAAAGTGAGGGCAAAGAGGGGAAAGGGCTTTTTCCCGCGTCGGCAATATTTTCAACGGATTTACATTCGCTCGGTCAGTATATTCAGCAAGGCGAAAAGCTATTATTTGAAACTGTCGTAATTTTTGATAAGCCAAAGAAAGATATTGAAATTAACTTTGATGATGACGACCCGGACGGTTTTAGCTTTATGGCAGGAAAAACGATGGATTTCGTTAATAAAAAAGCGTTTAAGGGCACACTTTTTGCGCATATGGACGGTAATGTACCGAATATAATTTTAAGTCTTCCGAAAATGGATGAGTACGCATTCGGCTGCCTTGTATATTTTCTTGAAAAGGCATGCGCCGTTTCCGGATATATGCTTGGAATTAACCCGTTTGACCAACCGGGTGTAGAGGATTATAAAAAGAATATGTGCGCACTTTTAGGCAAAAAAGGCTATGAGCAATTAAAAGCGGAATTAGAAGAAAGAATTGCCGACTAATCACATTTGTAAAAGTTTATAATAAAAAATATATTGGGGGTTTTCTTTTATGATATCGTTAATAATAGGGAATAAGGGCTCAGGAAAAACAAAGCATCTGCTTCAGCTTATAGATGAGGCTTTAGAGAAAACTGACGGAAATGTTGTGTGCATTGAAAAACAGCCGAAATTAAGATATAATGTAACTTACAAGGCAAGACTTATAAATACTGATAGATTTGGCGTTTCAGGGTGCGATGCGTTTTACGGTTTTTTAAGCGGTATAATAGCGTCAGACCATGATATAACGGAAATATTTGTTGATGCCACGCTAAAGATAGTCGGTAAAGATGATTTTGAGGCATTTGCGGATTTTTTACAAAGACTTTATGAGCTGAGCCGCGAAAGCGAAGTGCATTTTGTCCTCACCGTATCAGCAAGTGAAGAGGAAATACCAAAGAGAGTTTTCGATTTCGCCAAAAAGATTTAGCTTTATTCTTGACAAACATTATAATTGATAATATAATTACTCCTGCGCCTTAATAGAGGAGTGTTTATGTGGTTATTAACCTTGAACCGGTTTTTAATAATGAAGGGCTTTTTGTTCCGATAGATTACACAATGGATTTAGCAAGCCTTTCTCATAGCGGCACAAATCCGCTTTCTGCTCCTGTCAGGATTTTCGGCAGTATAAAGAATACGGCAGGCGTAGTAAATTTAGATGCGTTGATTTCTTTTGAGTACTTTGCCGCTTGTGACCGATGTATGAAAAGCACTTCAAAGAAATATGAGCTTCCTATTACTTATACTATAACGCGCACTCCCGTGAATGACGAGAATAAGGACGATGAGTACATTTTTACGGAAGATATGAAGCTTCAGCTTGAAGATGTCATAAGTGAAAACATTATTCTTAATCTGCCGAACAAGTTTCTATGTGACGAGGACTGTAAAGGTTTATGTCCTATGTGCGGTCACGATTTAAATACGAGCCAATGCAATTGTAAAGAGCCTATCGACCCGCGGCTTTTGGGCTTACTGCAGTTTTTGGAATAAATTACTTTTTAACATATAAGGAGGTTAGGCATAATGGCTATTGCACCTAAGAGAAGAATCTCCAAAGCAAAACGCGATAAGAGAAGAGCAAGCGCTTGGAAGTTAGATGCTCCACAGCTTGAAAGTTGCCCCAAATGCGGGAGCTTAAAGAGGTCTCATAGAATTTGCACTTCCTGCGGCTACTACAAGGGTAGACAGGTTATACAGGTTGAAGAATAAATTCTTTAAAAACTTTAGGCGGTGAAGGCTTCTTCCCCGCCTTTATGACTTTTAGGAGAGTGCTGTTTTGGCTGTGCTTATTTCTGATGTTATGAAAGGCTCTTATGCCCATAAAAAAGGCATAAAAAGCGGTGATATATTAAAATTGATAAACGGCAAGATTATTGAAGATGTGCTTGATTATCAGTTTTATATAGCAGATAAAAAGCTTGACATTTCACTAATTGACAGTAATGGCAATCAAAAAAAGGTATCAATAACAAAAAAAGATGAAAATGATGATGTAGGGCTTGTTTTTTCGGACTTTCTTATGGATAAAGAGCGGTCTTGTGAGAATAACTGTATTTTTTGTTTTATAGACCAAATGCCAAAAGGATTAAGAAAATCGCTGTATTTCAAGGATGATGATTCGCGCCTTTCTTTTCTTTTCGGCAACTATATAACGCTTACGAATATAACACAAAAAGAGATTGACAGAATAAAAGATATGCACATAAGCCCTGTTAACATATCTGTTCACACAATGAATTCTAAGCTTCGAGTAAAGATGATGCGGAATAAAAAAGCGGGGGAGAGCCTTAAATATTTAAGAGAATTAGCGGCTTTCGGTACGAAAATAAATACGCAGATTGTCGTCTGCCCCGATATTAATGACGGTGAGGAGCTAAGGTTTTCACTTACGGAGCTTGCTTTGCTTTACCCATCAGTTGAAAGTATCGCGGTAGTACCCGTAGGCTTAACATGTCATCGTGAAGGGCTTTTCAAGTTAAATGCGTTTACAGAGGAAACCGCAAGTCAGGTTATAGATATTATTGACGAGTTTAACGCTCATTTTATGTATGACAATAATGGTTACCGCTTGGCGTTTGCATCTGACGAGCTTTATTTAACAGCAAAAAAAGAAATACCCTCAAAAGAGTATTACGGCGACTTTAATCAATATGATAATGGCGTTGGAATGATTGCTTTATTAAAAGATGAGTTTATTGAAGCTCTTTCCTCTTGTGAATTTGACCTTTTAAACAATCGAAACATTACGATTGCCACGGGAGAGGCGGCATTTCCTCTGCTGTCGGAGCTTTCTCTGCTTGCGTGCAATAAATATGAGAAGCTTAATATAAATACCGTTATGGTTAATAACAAGCTGTTCGGCGAAAGCGTTACGGTAGCAGGGCTTTTATCGGGCAAGGATATAATGGAGGCTTTACTAAAAGAGCCGCCCTCAGACGAGGTTTTAATACCTCTTGCGTGTTTAAGGTTTGGAGAGGATTTATTTCTTGACGGATTAACTCTTAGTGAATTATCAAAAAAGCTTTCCGCTAAAATAACGCCGGTTGAAAATAACGGATATACTTTACTTCGGCGTATGCTTGGTATATAAAAAAGGAGGAGCCGCATAATGACAAAACCTGTTGTCGCAATAGTCGGAAGACCGAATGTCGGGAAATCGACGCTGTTTAATAAGTTAATAGGCAAAAGAATTTCAATAGTCGATGATACGCCGGGCGTTACCCGTGACAGAGTTTTCGGCGACTGTGAATGGTGCGGTTTTCATATGATGCTCGTTGATACGGGCGGTATTGAGCCTTTTGCAAACGATGAAATGCTAACGCATATGAGGCGGCAGGCAGAGCTTGCGATAGACAGTGCCGATGTAATTATTTTGGTTACGGATATAAAGACAGGCATAACGGCGACAGACGAGGAGGTTGCCTCTATTCTTATAAAAAGCGGTAAGCCTATTGTTTTATGCGTAAATAAATGCGACACGGTTGGAAATCCGCCTGCGGAGTTTTATGAGTTTTATAATTTAGGGCTTGGCGACCCTATTGCTGTATCGTCCGTTCACGGACGCGGAACAGGTGATTTATTAGACGAGGTAACAGCTCTTTTACCAAAGCACAGTAATGTTTTAGAGGATGATGACGATATTATACCCGTTGCTGTAATAGGCAAGCCGAATGTCGGAAAAAGCTCGCTCGTAAATAAAATCCTTGGAGAAGACAGGATGATAGTTTCTGACATAGCAGGAACAACGAGGGACGCTACCGACAGCTTTATAGAAAACAGTTTCGGTAAATTTATTTTTATTGATACAGCGGGACTTCGCAGAAAGTCGAAAATAGACAGCTCAATAGAGCATTACAGCGTATTAAGAACAGATATGGCTATAGATAGGGCAAGAGTATGCGTTATTATGATTGACGCTCTTGAGGGCTTTACAGAGCAGGACAGTAAGGTGGCAGGCAAAGCGCTTGACGCCGGTAAGGCATGTATTATCTGCGTTAATAAGTGGGACGCTTATGAAAAGGATACAAGAACAATGGACACATACCGCAAAAGTCTTATAAGTGACTTTTCGTTTATGACATATGCGCCTATTATATTTATTTCCGCAAAAACGGGGCAAAGAATAGACAGGCTTTTTGAGCTTATTAAATATGTTGACAATCAAAACTCTGCACGATTTAAAACGGGGCAATTAAATGAGATTTTAGCCTCCGCTGTTTTAAGAGTACAACCGCCAACCGATAAAGGAAAAAGGCTTAAAATCTTCTATATTACCCAAGCCTCAACAAGACCGCCCACATTCGTTTGCTTCGTAAACAATGCCGAGCTTTTTCATTACAGCTATCAGCGGTATATAGAAAATCAACTGCGGGGCGTATTCGGACTTGAGGGTACGCCGATACGCTTAATTGTACGCGAAAGAGATAAAAAATGATAATATATTTGAAAGTCCGTCAAAGCTTTTTGTTTTTGACGGACTTTTTTTGATAAAAAAATTCTGAAAGTATCGTTATTATATAAAAGGATATGTATAATTTTATATTTATTGGGAATAATAAAAGAAAGGACAATTACATATGCCGCTGACAATGAAAAAACAGGGTGACAGACTGAGCGTGTTATTGCGTGGAGATATAGACCACCACAGTGCGCTGCCGCTGAGAAACGCTATTGACGAGGCAATATCGAGAACGCGACCAAAGACGCTAAGGCTTGACTTTTCTGAAGTAACATTTATGGACAGCTCTGGAATAGGGCTTGTTTTAGGTCGTTACCGCAACATCAGTACATATGGTGGCGCGCTTGAGCTTAGTGGGTTGTCGCTCAGGTATTTGAAAATAATGAGGCTTTCGGGAATTGAAAAGATTGCAAAAATAAGAGGAGGTGACGAGAGTGCAAAAGCCACAAAATGAAATGAAGCTAATATTCAAAAGTCTTTCAATAAATGAGGGGTTTGCAAGAGTTGCCGTATCGGCATTTGCCGCTCAAAAGGATATGACTATTGAGGAGCTAAACGATATAAAAACAGCCGTTAGCGAGGCGGTGACAAACTCAATAGTACACGGATATAAAAATAGTATAGGCGACATATACATAACATGCGGTATATACAACAACAATACAATCAGAATAAAAATCCGTGACAAAGGATGCGGTATTGAGGATATAGAAAAGGCTATGGAGCCTATGTACAGCTCCCTTGGCGGGGATAGGGCGGGACTTGGTTTTTCTGTAATGGAGTGCTTTACAGACAGGCTAAAAGTCAGCTCAAAGCCGGGAAAAGGGACGACGGTTATACTTGAAAAGAAAGTTAGTATTAAATGTTGACACAGCTTGAAAACGAAAGGAATGCCCTGATAGAAAACAATATAGGGCTTGTACACTCATGCGCTAAAAGATTTAAGGGCAAAGGTGTGGAATATGATGATTTATTTCAAGCGGGCTGTGTAGGGCTTGTAAAGGCGGCAGGCTCATTTGATAAATCAAGAGGCTTTGCTTTTTCAACATATGCCGTTCCTGCAATACTTGGCGAAATAAAACGCATATTCCGTGACGGCGGAGCCATAAAAATAGGGCGTTCGCAAAAGGAAAATGCGTTAAAATTAATTCGGCTTAAAGAGGAAATCGCAAAATCAAAAGGCGAAGAACCGACGGTCTATGAGCTTGCGCAACATGCAGATATATCACCCTTTGAAGTGGCAGAGCTGCTAAATGCCGTAATTCCTCCAATGTCATTAACCGTTTATGACGATACGGATAACGAGCGCCAGTTAGATGTGGCGGAAGACAGCTCACAAAGGGAAATGACAGATAAGATTTCCCTTTACGCGTCCATAGAGCGACTGCCAAAGGACGAGGCGGAAATAATAAGTATGAGATATTTTAAGGGTATGACTCAAATGCAAGTAGCAGAGCGTATGTCGATATCACAGGTTCAAGTTTCAAGAAAAGAAAAAGCGATATTGAAAAAACTACGAAATATTTTAGAATAGAGTGTATCCATATATTTATTACAAAAAAAGAACAAATACCTTTTAATATTGCTTTTTATGCGAAATTATGGTAATGTTATGATGCAAAGGAGCAATGTTTTATGATTAAGAAAGCCGCACAAGTTGTTGATGAGATTAAGGTAAATATGAGAGGCGGAGACGGAGAGGTCATAATTAAAACCGTTTTTGAAAAAGGAGAGTATAAAAGTAAAGCAAGGCTAATTGCAACAATTTCTCTTGAAAAGGGTTGCTCGATTGGCGAGCATATCCATGAAAATGAAGAAGAAATATTTATTATACAGCAAGGCACAGCAACATATAACGATAACGGTGAAGTTAAAACACTGAAAAAAGGCGACGCTTGCCTTTGTCTTGACAAACAAAAGCACTCTATAAGAAACGATTATGACGAAACGCTTATATTTACGGCAGTCATAATTACATATTAAAATTATTTTATAGAATACTATACGAGTTAAAGTGAAATCATACAATTGAAAGGAGACAGCTATGGTACATCTTTTTTTAGCCGAAGGTTTTGAAGAAATTGAGGCAATAACCCCTGTTGACCTGTTAAGGCGTGCAGGTATTGAGGTTACCACAGTTTCTGTAGGCGGATTTGCCGTTCATGGAGCGCACGGAATTCTTGTTGAAGCCGACTCGTTATCAGAAAGACTGCCTCTTGATGACGAAACAGAAGGAATTATTCTCCCCGGTGGCTTAGAGGGCACACAAAACTTAATGCAGTCGGAAGAATTAAATGAAATAATTAAGTTTTGTGATGAAAATAATAGAATGATAGCCGCAATTTGTGCCGCTCCAACTATATTAGCTGAAAAAGGTTTATTGAAAAACAAAAAGGCAACTTGTTACCCGGGGTTTGAAGATAAAATGGGTGACGCTATCGTTGTTCCTGATGATGTTGTAGTATCTGACAATATTATCACCGCAAAAGCAGCAGGCGCCTCTTTCGAGTTTTCCGCGGCAATAATTGAGTATTTAAGAAACAAAGATGAAGCTTCTTCTGTTTTAGGGAGTATTCAATGGAAAAAATCTTAGATATAAGGCCAATTAAGGCAAAACTAAGAGGTGACCTTAAAAAAAAGCGTGTTACTATGCCTGAGCGCAAAAAGACAGCGCTTGATATGAAAATCCAAAATAAACTTATGAACTTATGGGCATTCAGACAGGCAGATACAATATTGACTTATGTGTCAACTCCCGTTGAAGTTGACACGAAACGAATGATTAAAGCGGCTTTTAGTATGGGCAAAACCGTTGCCGTACCAAGGTGTGAAGCTTATGAGCGGCAAATGAACTTTTATTTAATAAAAAGTCTAAACGAGCTTGCTCCCGGCGCATTTGGGGTGCTTGAGCCTCTTTCTATTGAGCATATGCCTTTCGATAATTTTAAGAATTCACTATGCGTTGTTCCCGGATTATCTTTTGACAAACACGGGTACAGACTCGGTTACGGAAAGGGTTATTACGATAGATTTTTAAGAAACTATACGGGAACAACTGTCGGCATATGCTACGAGGACAATATAAAAGAGAGATTACCGCACGGTAAATACGATGTGGCTGTGCAAATGTTAATTACAGAAAAAGAAGTGTATAGCATAGATTAAGAAGGATGAATTTTTATGGGTGATAAGAGAAAAAAGAAGCACGACGACCCGTTAGATGACCTTTTGAGGACCTTTGAAGAGGAGGAAATCAACATCTACGACACGCAAAAGGATGAGAAGGACGCTCATTCTGACATGGATTCTTCAGAAAAGACGAGAAAAAGTCGTGTGGAGCAATTTTCACTAAATATAACCGATGACACTCCGCGTTACAGCGGAGAAATATATTTTTCTAACCCACCTAAAACAAATGTTAGGGAATCAGTCGGAAGCAGTCCTGAAAATGCAGAAAAATCAACTGATAGTATAAAAGATGCATCACAAAAACCGCCTAAAAGCAAAGGCGCTTTTTCCTCAAGGGTTAATAGCGAGAAACCTTTTAGCGACAAACCGATAGGTTTCAAAAACATTAGCTTTAAGCCTAATTGGGTTATACCCACGGCAAAATCTCTTGTTATAGTACTTGTAACAATTACGGTTTTAAGTGTGCTTATTATCACATATCTTATTACGGCGATAAACGATATTTTAGGAATATCAAGGGATAATATATTAAAAGAAGTAGAAGTTGACGGGCAAAACACAAAATATAAAGTCATTGATGTGCTTGACAACGCGGGGCTTATTACAAATTCAAGCTTTTGCAAATTATTTGCGCTTGTTTTTGGCATTGATAGCGACGGTTATACATCGGGAGTTTATACGCTAAGCCCTGATATGGGGCTTGAAAAGATGCTTGCTAAAATCAGGCTGCCCTCAACAACAACACAAACAGTAAAACTGACTTTCCCCGAAGGTTGGTCTATTGAGCAAATTGCTGATAAGCTTGAAAAATATGAAGTGTGCAGTAAAACGGCATTCCTCCAAACAATTCAAAAAATTGATTTTTCAGAAAACTATGAATTCTTAAAGGGTATTGATAACCGCGATAAGAGACACAGGGTTTTAGAGGGCTTTATGTTTCCGGACACTTATGAATTTTATGTCGGTGAATCTCCCTCAAGTGTAGTTAAAAGATTTTTAGATAACTTCAAATCAAAGTGGACGGCAGAGTATCAAAAGAAAGCTAAAGAGCTTGGATATACGGCAGACCAGATTGTTATTTTGGCATCTATTATTGAAAGGGAGGCATTCTCAAAAGAGCAAATGCCGTCTATTTCCTCAGTTTTGCACAACCGCCTCAATAATCCCGGAGTATACCCCACACTCCAGTGTGATGCTTCCACCTCATATCTTCAGGATTTCGTAAAACCAAATTGCACGGCGTCAGAATATATCACCTATGTTCAAAATTATGATACTTACCTTTGTTATAGGTTCCCCGCCGGCGCCATTGCAAATCCCGGAATAAATGCGTTAAAAGCCGCTCTTTATCCCGAAAAGACGAATTATAACTACTTCCAGCACGACAAGAACGGCACCATTTACTATGCGGTTACCGCCTCACAGCACCGCACAAATACTGAAAAAGTCTGGAGAGTAAACAACTCGTGACAAAAAGGGTTTTAGCCGTTATATGTTGTATTATACCGCTTCTGCTGAGCCTTGGCTGTGCAAGTGGCGGTATTCCCTATGAGAAAAAGACCTTTTTTGCAATGAACACTTTAATGGATATTACGATATATGGAACTGACAAAGAATTGTCTGAAAAGCTGTTTACGCTTTGCCATGACGAAATAACAAGACAGGAAAACCTTTTTTCAATAAGCATCGACGGCAGCGATATATCAAAAATTAATAAAAGTTCCGGAAACGCTGTTACAGTATCAAAGGAAACGGCAAATCTGATAGAGAAATCAAAATCACTGTCCAAAGAAACGGACGGCGCGTTCGATATAACAGTCTATCCTTTAGTAAAGCTTTGGGGTTTTTATGGCGCCAATTTTTCAGTACCCGATGAGAAGGAAATCCGAAAAACTTTGCCATTCATAGGATATGAAAATATAAAACTTATAAATAGTGAAATTACCTTAAATAAAAATATGGGGCTTGACCTTGGAGCTATAGCGAAAGGTTATTTAGGTGACGCACTAAAGGAAATATTAATAGAAAACGGCGCCTTGTCGGCTATAATTTCACTTGGCGGCAACATAACGCTTGTGGGGGAAAAGCACGGCGGCAAGCCTTGGAGCGTTGCGGTAAGAAGTCCGTTTTCTGAAAGTGAGTTTATTTGTACTTTATCCGTTTCAGGCAACAAATCTGTTGTAACTTCAGGAGGATATGAGCGTTTTTTTGAAAAGGACGGTAAAACTTATCACCATATTATTGACACAAAAACAGGCGAGCCGGCACTAAGCGACTTGGCATCTGTAACGATAATAGGGGAGGACGGCGCCGTTTGCGACGCCCTGTCAACAGCGCTTTTCGTAATGGGCAAAGAAAAAGCTCTTGCGTTTCTAAAAAACCGCAAAGAGCTGTCATATGTCCTTGTCACAAGTGGTGGAGACACCATAATGTCAGAGGATATCAGTTAATTAACTCTGATATTATCGTATTTGAAAGTAAAAATCCTTTTCTTGTTAAATACAACCTATTTTTATGTATTTCCAAAAGACAGTCAGGTATAAATTCAATTGCCTTTTCTTTTATTTTAGTTACACTTTCTATTCCGTATCTACGGCTCATCTCATCTAAATCTATCCCCTGTGAAAGCCGCAAGTTCAGCATTATATATTCATCTATACCACCGCCAAAGCCATCAGAAATAGGCTGTATTCCGTCTATAAACAGCTTTGTATCAGGGGGGAAATAGAACCTCTTGCCGCCAAAAAAAGAGTGTGCGGCGGGACCTATTCCTATGTAATCCTCAAGTGTCCAATATTTTAGATTGTGACGGCTGCAAAAACTGTCTTTTGCAAAGTTAGATATTTCATATTGTTGAAAGCCGTATTCAAAAAGTTTATCACAGCAAAGCTCGTATAAAGAGCAAACTTTCTCTTCATCGGGTAAGTTCAGCTCTTTTTTTGTATCATAAAGCAAAGTGCCTTTTTCAATTTTTAGTATATATGCGCTTATGTGCAAAGCGCCGCTTTCGTTACAAAAAGAGAGCGTTTTACAAAGTGACTTTTCAGTCTGATTAGGAATTGCAAGCATAACATCAAGCGATATGTTATCAATTCCGCTTTTTTTACACAACTCAATAGCTTTTGTTACATCTTTTTTTGTGCCAACGCGCCCTAAAATCTTTCGTTCTTCATCTATTGCAGACTGAAGACCGATAGATACACGGTTTACCCCTGTTTTTTTATATGTATCAAAAAGCTGAGAAGAAACAGACGAGGGGTTACATTCAACAGTTATTTCACAATCATCCGTAACGGTGGTATTTTCCCTTATTGCACGCATTAATCTTGAAAAATCGTCACACGATAACAATGACGGTGTTCCACCGCCGAAATATATAGTGTCAATAAGTAAATTGCCGCTTATATACTGTGAAAACCTTTCACGCGATTTTATTTCAGAAATAACTGCCGACACATAGTCTGAAACGGTGCTTTCGCTTTCAATTTTTGAATAAAAATCACAATAGGAGCATTTACTGCGGCAAAAAGGGATATGAATATAAAGTCCCGTCTTTTTACTGCAAGTCACTTTTCGACCGCCTTTCCTGTATTTTATATAATTATAGTACAATCTGTTTATTTTTCAACGGTTTTTAATATTCTTTCACATAAAATCCTATTTGTACAACCTCCGTGCTTGTCACACGCGTTCTTATTAAGGCATTTTGTGCTTTTCACACCATTGTGAAACATCGTTTCCTCAACGATTATATTACGCCCAACCACGGAACAATACAGCTCGTATGTTCTGTTGTGTTTCTCCATTTCACTCATCTCCCGTAATTCTCCTCTAAATTAGTATATTCAATATGGACAATAATTAAACAAGATTATTATTTTTAGCGCCTAACAATCATAGTATTTACAAAGAGGGAGGTTTTTTCATTGTTAACTGATATTCCTATTTACTTATATATTTTTCTTTCGATTTTACTTATTTTAGCACTCATATCAGCGAAAAAAAGCGGGCGTTTTATAAAATCAATTATAACGAGTGTTATAGGAGGACTTAGCGCACTGTGCGCCGTTGGAGTAATTGGGCAATTTATAACTTTAAGTATCGGCGTAAACTTTTTAACAGTCGCAATAGCCGTCACGCTTTCGGTTCCCGGTGTTATAATGCTTTTAATCGTTGGCATACTACTAACATAATAAAAACCACTCATAAAAACAAGAAATTGCTTGACTTCTCCTATTCCCTTTGGTTATAATAGCAAAGCGGGAAAAAACAGCCCGCAAGTTAAATAATAAGGAGAAGTCGCCTAGTCCGGTCGAGGGCGCACGATTGGAAATCGTGTAACCGTTAACCGCGGTTCGAGGGTTCGAATCCCTCCTTCTCCGCCATATAAGAACGCTAAT
>LSQX01103839.1_pt1 | contig 24201 bp, 20 predicted proteins | sample 654561 | NCBI WGS metagenome assembly LSQX01 (sample SAMN04489861, study PRJNA283612) | anaerobic digester metagenome | isolation source: 4 biogas reactors fed with cattle manure at either 37C or 55C with and... | place: Denmark: Kongens Lyngby | collected 2014
TGTTGCGTGAAGCCGTGGTGAAGCGGTTGTTTTAAAACCATTACCCAAAGCCATCGTAAAATCTTAAAAAATTATCTCCCTGGTCTGCCGTCGCAGCCTAGATTCAAGCGTGCCCCAGCAGGTTCATAAAACAATTGTTTGACCATTGTTTGACTATAGTTTGACCGCTCCTAAAACAACCGCTTCACTATTGCTTCACCACAGCTTCACGGCGACACAGTCGCCGCTTCACGCGGCTATTTATAGCCGCATTAGTACCTAAAGTGAATCTGCGTCTACATCCTTGAGAATTTCTTCAAGTGACACATAATCTATTTTACCTGTTGAAAGAAGTGGTATGTCCTCCATCAATAGAACTTTTTTGGGTACAGCCAACTCCGCCATTCCAAGATCTGTTAAAGCCTGGCGAACATCTTCACGTTTAAGGTCAGGTCTTGAAGTCACAAGCGATAATGTCTCTCCCCTGGGGCCTCCCTTTAGCATAACTACGGCATGTTTATCTTCAGGCCAGACTTCCGAAAGCACTTCTTCAATAGCAGCCAGCGAAATCATCTCTCCGCCTACCTTGGCAAATCTTTTCGCCCTGCCCAGGATTTTGACAAATCCCTCTTCATCTACACTCACAATATCTCCGGTATCATACCAACCGTCTTTAGGGGGTTCTATAACACCTGGGTTCGATGCTCTAAGGTAACCAAGCATTATATTAGGACCCTTTAGCCAGAGCCTACCACCCTCAGGTACTCCCTCAACTGGTTCAAGCCTGTGTTCCATGCCCGATACAAACTGTCCAACAGTACCGCTTTTATGGTGCGCATAATAATTATTTGAAACGACAGGCGATGCTTCTGTTACACCATAGCCCTCGGTTATCCTTACGCTAAAGCGTTCAAACCATGTTTCTTGAGTTGAATGTTTCAGCTTTTCTCCGCCCTGCACGAGCAGACGCATAGTTGCAAAGTCATAGTTGTCAGAGGCAGCTTTAGCATAACCTCCCAAGAAGGTGTCCGTTGCGAAAAGCATTGTGATTCGTTCGTCGTAGCATATTGTAGAAATAGTCTTGTAGTGGAGTGGGGTGGGATAAAAATAGACAAGAATCCCAAGCGTAACAGGCATAAATACACCGCAAAGACCAAAGGAGTGGAAGATCGGCATTATGTTCAATATCCTGTCGGACCTGTAGAAGTCAACTCTTGTAAACATCTGAGCATGGTTTGTGTGCAGGTTCTTATAGCTCAGCACAACACCTTTCGGAGCCCCTTCGGATCCGGAGGTAAATAGAACAACTGCAGGTTTGTCTGTCTCACCCTCTATGACGGGATTTGATTTTAAAAATATTGTCTTAAGAGCAGCTGTGATTTTTTTAATTTTTGTTATTTTAGGAGCAAGATCCTCCAGCCAAACGACCTTCAGTCCATCTTCTTCAACCGCTGCAATAAGAGCTTCCAGCTTTCCAAGTTCGACAAACTTTCTGGAAGTTATCACTGTCTTGACACACGCGCTCCTGCAGCAGTTCACAAGTGAACGGCCGCCGAGTGAGAAATTGAGCATTGCAGGTACCTTTCCCATTTTCTCAACCGCGTACATCGTAACTACCCCTCCCAACGATGTTGGGAGAAGGACTCCTATATTGTCCCCAGCCATTTTCTGGCTCTTAAGCACTTCCTCGATTAACAGCACCCTTGTAATAAAACCATTGTAGGTTACAGGTTTCTGCCCATAATCACAGAAAAGCCTTGTCTTCCCTCCGTACTGTTTTCTTACATCCAGAAGTACATCAAAGAATGGTTTATTCATTGTCCTTGCCGCAAGGGAGGCATCGTCCATGATTTTTTCAAGCTCCCTGCCGGCAGCAGCTGCCCTTTTCGGTCCTGTGAGCTCATCAGGAATATTAATTGTGGTTACAGGAAGGATGGTTATCTTAACTTTGGAAAAGAATCTCACACCACGTTTATGTTGAATGCGTGAAAAGGGCGTAAGCTCTGTACCATTGATATTTATCGGCAAAATCTTGGCCTTCGTATGGTCGGCTATCATTGCCACACCTTGAGAAACTTTCATTGGGTTGCCAATCGTCGTGGGCTGGAGTTCGGGGAAAATTACACATCTTCCTCCATTTTTCAGCAGATTCAAAAAATACTTTAAAGTTAGCGGCGCATCTGCGTCTAATATATGTGTCTCAGCAAGCGGAAGAAAAAGTCCTATAAATCTTTTTTTTGTAAGCCTTCGTTCTATAGCAAAAGGAACTTTATCCGGAAGAAAAACCGCCAGAATCAGGGGGTCTATGAAGGAAACATAGTTTGGAGCTATCAACACTCCATCTCCCGCTTTTTCCCAGTTTTCCCATCCATTTATCTCTACTTTAAAAAACAAATTTAGAAAGAATTTAACTATCAAAAACCTCATAAAACATACCTCTTTCCCCAAGACAAAGATAATGACTTATTATAGCATGGACCACTTTGTCCAAAGGCTAGTCCAGTGAATAGTTTTATTGGTTTCATGTCCATAATTTATATTGATTTTCGAAAGTTTAACAATCTGTTATGGGCTGAGAAATTTTAGTTATAACTATCCGGGATTTCCAGAGGTTTTGTTGTATAGGGGGAAAATTCAATATTAAGAATGGGGGTCTCATCAAGACATATTTCTGCTTTTTTTATTACTAAACCCAGCACATGTCCACCTTTTTGACATTCGTCCGAAAGAAAGTGCAAATGAGAACCGGCTGCATTTGTATTACCCATATATGTATGACGTGACATTTACCTGTAAGAAATGGAATTCGTAAAAGCATCTATATGTTCTAGGCCACCCCACGTCTTGAGGGATAGATCGCTTACAACTACTCTCATAATACGCTGTTTGTCTTTAGTGCCGTCAGCATGATGCAATGTATGGCTGCCAAGTGTGTGGATTGCATAATGGATGCCGTCACTCTGACCCAGATATACCATAACGTGACCCTTCATACATAGCACATCTCCTGCAGAAACATTCTCAGTAATTAACTTATAACGCTGAGAGCTACTAAGTCCTTCAAACGGCGTGCTCCTGCCTGCTGTTTTGGCTTGCTCACCGGAATTACGCGGAAGGAATATACCGAACACCTTGTAAACGTCATTAACAAGACCTGAACAGTCCTCGCTATCTAAAAGCCCGCCCCAGCCGTAATGCGCACCGTAATATTTAAAAACTTGCTTAATCAGGTTCGCACGCGTGTAGGGGAGAAACCCTTTATGGACATTGTCGTTGTTCGTGAAAATAAATTGTTTCTCTTCAAACAGAGTACCATCCGGTCCACAACGAGGAATCAACACTATAAATGCGTTCACATATTTCTCTTTAATCTGCAGTCGGCTGCCCATCTGATAAAGAACATCCTCTCCATCTGACGGGAGAAAGAAATTCATAGCAGTTACTGTAAGAAACTTCTCCGGATGCACATATTCAAGCCACTTAGCTTTATCGGCAACAGCAACATCCGACGCCGCTATCCAACCTCTGTAGCTGGATATCTGAACATAAAAGAATTTTCCTGATTCACTTGTATGAAGGATTATTAAAGGCTCTGAAGGATCAACTGCCATCTCCTGTAGGTTATCAAAGAAAACATCGTCAGCTGTGTCAAAAAGGCCTTCTGACATTGGAAGAACTCTAAGGTTTGTCCTTCGAACAACAATGCCATAACGGACAGAACAACCCCCACATAGAGCGTTCAAATTAAGCTCTTTTCTTAGATTTTCTCTCTCTTCATCTGTAAAAAGAATTCCGGCACGATAAAGTTTGCCGTTGAGGGCACTTAGATCAGAAATTTTCTGTCTAAGAGCTTCTAGGTAATTTGTATCAAGAAAAACTTCCAGATCCTGAATCGATGTTGATTTTCCGGCAATCTCCAAGTTAAATGCCTTTATCTGCTCACTCGTTAAAACAACCTCGTCCGCATCCTTAGTAACGGAAATCCAGAATTCCGGACTTGTCAGCTTTGCATCCTCGGTTATACCGACAGATGCAGCGGCTGAACTACAAATACAGAATAATGAGGCCACCAGTAATAAGCAGCACAACAATAAATGAAAGTGTTTTTCTATCTTACCCAGCTCCTTATGTTCGCTTTAAAAATTCTCTTCTTTTTCTGTACTCAATAATTGGCAGATCTGCCTGCACAAGGTTTTCTCCCTTTGAAAAATAAGTAGACCATACTTTATTTCAAGCATCCCTTTACTATATTTTGCACTTTACTGTAATTACTTCGCCCACGTCTATCTTCTCAAGATCTTCGACTGTTTGCGGTTCAGGTATAGACCACCCGGCCTCGATGCAACATTGCAGATATTCTTTTAAAACCTCAGGAGCCCTTTTTAAAACGTCTTCCCTATCTTCGCCCTCGACCCAGCAACCGAAAAGGTTCACGAAATTTGCAACCCAGAGCCTTCCTCCGTCATATCCGAAAGCCAAAACAGCAGGATAAACATATTCTTTCTCCATCTTATCCCAGCACCCTTTCTATCACTCTCATAAAATTGCCACCTGTAAACGCTTCGTAATCATAGGGGGTCAACTTTTCCTTCATCGGCCCAATGAACCGCCTATATGCATCCATATGGTCTATAAAAAGGTCCCCTAGGCTGCATCCGGCATTGCTAAAACTGAGCGATTCAATGCAATCACAAAGATCCAATCCTAATCCAACGCTTTCTCTTCCAGCTATCTTAGTTATATGCCGAAAATGTTCAAAAAATTTTTCAGGGTTGCGTTCACCTGATATATCGGAAACAAAGAGCGAATATGCGTTAAGACCGATCACACCGTTGAAATCAGCTATTGTCTTTATCTGGTAATCAGTAAGATTTCTAGCCACTTCGCATAGAGAGCGACAGTTTGAATGAGAGGCTATAAATGGACCCTTCATCAGCCCTGCCACCTCGTAAAAACCGGGGTCATTCAGATGGCTTACATCGATTACCATACCCATCTGCTGGGCTCTCATAACGAGTTCTCTTCCAAATCTTGTAAGACCTCCGGGATATTTGGGCGCATCTGCAGTTACAAATGTGCTGCCGTCTCCGACGCAGTTCCTCCTCGACCATGTGAGTCCTATAAACCTTACTCCAAGGTCATAAAAAGTTCTGAGGAGGAAAATGTCATCGCCTAGAGGTTCCGCTCCTTCAAGGGATAAAAAGACAGCTATCTTTCCATTCTCTACTGCAGTTTTTGCTTCGGTGGAATTTCGGCAGAGCGAAAAGAACTCTCCTGACTCTTCCAATTCCTCCATCAGTGCTGATATTTGGTCCAAAGCATTCCGTAGCGCACCCTCGGGCAGATATTCGTCACAAACGTACAAAGAGCAGATTAGTGCACTGATACCTGCTTCTTTTAGATTTTCAAGATATTTTCTTTCTAGTACCTTTTGTTCCCCCCGTTTTCTAAAGCTCAAGACATCAAGAAGCACGTCAAAGTGAGCATCAATTATCATGTTCTACATCTTCTTTCCATCCCATATTTACTGACAATACATTAGAGCCTCAAGGTAAAAATTATCAGTCATCCAACCTGCTAATTTTAATTCTCTGTAACTCAATATTTGTGAGATCGAACCATAAAAGTTCACCCTTCAAACCTTTTTCCAATGATGATAATATCTTTATTGCTTCTGATACCTCAAGAGAGGCAACAAATGTCGGCGTAAAAGGCGTATTTCCTTTTTCTGTCTCAATTCCTTTGTCTGGGACATCGTCACCTTCCCATAGAGACCTGTCTCCGGGATATAAGACACCTATCTGTCCAAACATTCCTCCTATCGCTCCATGGATAAAAGGCACTCCTAGATTTCTGCATACTTCAAAGAGGATCCTACGGCTTTTATTGTTATCAAGAGCGTCGATTACGACAGAAGAACCCTCCAGCAGTTCGCGCCCGTTTTTCTCATCAAGGGAAATGATGTGAGCGATGGTATCAACAGCACTGTTCACAACAGTGACCCTCTCTGCAGCAGCCAATGATTTAGGCTTGCCTATATTTGCTTCGGTTGAGAAAAGCTGGCGATTCAGGTTGTCTTCATTAAAGACATCCCTATCTATCATAACTATCTCTCCAACTCCAGCCCTTGCAAGCATCTCTATGATCCACCCACCAAGACCGCCACATCCTACCACGGCAGCTCTTGAACTTAATAGTTTTATCTGTCCTGCTATACCTAAAGTGCCTATATTTCTCTGATATCTAGATGGGCAAATATCATTTTTGAGCGCAATAATTTCAACTTCACGAGACTTGAGACCAAAATCGGAGGCGATTTTACAGCAAATAGCAAATGGTATAGTTTTTATCCCACTGATAACCTCTGATTCCCTATGCAAAATATCAACAAGGTTTATAGACAACATTCACACATCCTCACCAAGAAAATCTTATACATTGAATTATTATAGTATATCTAATAAAAGGAAAATGGACCTACAAGAGAGTTTTTATCGAAGAATCTGCATTTGATGTAAAATAGAAGCATGGATTACACAGTTAAAACGACTTCCAAGTTTAATAGTTTAGATTGGAAAAATTCCTCCTTAAAAAAAGCTCTGGTACTTATGAGTGGAGGGGTTGATTCGACTGCCGCCGCCCTTTTACTCCTCAAAGAAAACTATTCCCTGGTCGGAATTACAATGGAGATAATGGATCGAGACAATAATTCGGCGACTGAATCTGCGGCCTCGGTATGTAAAGAGCTTTCAATACCACACTTTTCCGTCAACATCTACGAGAAATTTAGAAATGAGATTATCTTACCTTTTTGTAGTTCATACTCTCTAGGACTGACGCCCAATCCATGTGCAGAGTGCAATGAGAAGATAAAGTTCGGGTTACTCTGGGATATAGCAGAAGATATATTAGGAAAAGATTTTTTTGTCGCAACAGGCCATTACGCCAGAATTATCAAAGAGAATGACAGGCATTACCTGGCATCCGGCATAAACAAATCCAAAGACCAGTCATACTTTTTAAGCGGCATCTCTGCGGAAAGGATCCCAAGAATACTTTTCCCTCTGGGTGATTTGCGTTCGAAAGAAGAGACAAGAATGTTGGTCCGATCGCACGGACTTTCAGTTTCTGAACGATCCGAAAGTATGGAAATATGTTTTGCCAATGAAAATGGATACAGATCTATGGTCAGCTCCGGCTCTATACCCGGACCAATTAAAGACACCTCAGGAAAATTTTTGGGGGAACATACAGGAATAAGCTACTACACCCTTGGCCAAAGGAAAGGATTAGGAATAGCCTCGAAAAATCCGCTCTATGTAGTATCCATTTTGCCTGAGACTAATACTATTGTTGTAACATCGAGAGAAGATGCTTTCCGTTCAGAGATAGTTGCCGATCACATAAACATTCTGGCACCTGAATTTATTAATCTGGGATCACATTTTTTGGGTAAGATCCGCTCTCAGGGCGATCCCTCTCCATGTAAGATAATCTCACTCAGCGATAATGAAATAAAAGTGCGTTTTGATATACCCATTTTCGCCCCCGCACCCGGCCAAAGACTTGTCCTTTACACGTCCAAAAAATATGTGGCCGCAGGGGGGGTAATCAAAGAGTCTTACAGATAAGGCAATATCTGTTTATGTTTTACTATAATAAATGGACTAAATTTTACAAAAAGGGACAAATAATTTTAAAAAGAGATAAATGACATCCCCAACAGGGGGAAATACTTTTATCGATTCGAACATTTTATCTATCTATTATTCCAAACCTGATTTATCATAGGGACGACATCTGCTACAATGTTAGGAATTCAAAACTCTTTTGGAGGGTCGCTCATGACACTGCGCAGAAAGACACAGATTGCTCTGGGGATTACATTGCTCCTCCTCCTCATTATACTTGACCTTACTTTTACAAGTTTCCTCAGAACATCTGCAGAACAGACAGACAGAGAACGGATAAAGCTTAATCTTTCAAGAGCTGTCGTATCTATAAACGCTGAGGCAAAGACTCTTTCAGCGATAGCTGTAAATTGGGCTCACGCAGACTCTACCTGGAACTACATGAACGGACGTAATCCAAAATACGCTTCCGAAGTCCTTAATAGGGATGCTTTGACTGAGGTCGGTATTTCTTCAATGATATTTTTAGACAACAACCGTATAGTAAGGATTTTTAAAGATTTTAGTCCAGAGGATGAACCCTCATCGCCTGTAAGCGAATTCTTAGCGATACTAGACGACCCAAAAAACGAGTACCTTTTTGACGACACGGGATCATCAGGGACAAGCGGAATTGTCCTTTTAGAAAGTGAGCCTATCCTTTTTACAGTGAAACCTATCCTAACATCGGATATGAAGGGGCCTTCCGCGGGTAACCTCATTGTCACGCGAAAGCTCGGGCCTAAACTGATAGATAGTATTTCAAGGAATCTACATTTTCAGTTCGCTATCGAACCTACAACAGAAAGAGAAAAACAAAACGCTGATGAATTACCGCTTGTCTCTATAGACAAAACGGATAGAAAATCTACTGCAATATCAGGGCAAATGCTTGTAAGGGATCACAGTGGAACTCCTTCTTTCTGGGTAGTTGGAATCGATAAAAAGGAAGATATAGCTGCCGCTGAAAAAAAGATTCAATACCTTTTCCTTATCTTCGCTGTAATTGTTGTGCTGCTTTCTTTCCTCTACGACCTCTTTTTCAAAAAATCTTTTTCTGAGAGAATCGATAAACTTCAAAGAGAGATAGAGACCATAAGAGACAAAAAGCTTCCTAAAGGCTTTGTAACTGTTGATTCTAAAAAGGATGAGATAAACAGTCTTCAGAGAACCCTCAACGATGTTATCGCCTACCATGATTTCACACAGGAACACAAAGACAAGATGGACAACATAAGCTTGATGGTTTATGAACGTTTTGCACAGGCAGGAAACCGTCTTTGCTATAAAACTCTCGAAGACATAGCAACTGCGTTCTCACCTGGGGATGAGAACTTTAGAAACGCTCTCCCCCGTGCAGCAAAAATGACAGTGAAGTTTTGTGAAAAACTTAAAATGTCTGATGAAGAAAGATTCTATGCGCACCTAGGTGCTCTTTTCAGCAGGATAGGGATTCTTGGATTGCCTTTCACGATAAGAAACAAAACTACAGAGCTTTCCCCTGTTGAGCTCAGGGACTATCACAGATATCCAGCAATATCCAAGGATTTCCTTGAATCAGTTGAGCTTTTGCGCCCGGCAACACAGATACCTTACTGCTGGAAAGAAAAATGGGACAGCACGGGTTTCCCAAGAGGACTAGGCGAAAGTGCTATTCCGCTACAGGCAAGGGCTTTTGCAATTGTTGATGCCTGGAATGAGATGACCAGACCCTGGCTTGGCAGAAAACTACCAACTCAATTTGAGGTTGAGCTAAAGCTTAGGGAACTTGCCGGATCTGATTTTGATCCCTCTCTGGTAGAGCAGTTCATAGAATTATTGAAGGAAGAGAAAAACATCTAAGATGGATATTGTTGACGCCAGGGGGTTGGATTGCCCTAAACCTGTAATAAAGACAAAAGAGACCGTAGAAAAAGGATGCAGATCTTTCGCCGTTTGGGTAGATAACGAAGTAGCATCTGCAAACGTTACAAGGTTTCTCGAAAACAGAGGTTTTTTGGTAAATAAAGAGTACGGAGAGACTTCTATCGTGCTCGAAGCAAAGCTTAATACAAAAGATGCCGTGATACGTCCTGAAAGAAAAGGATCCCTAGGTCTGTTGTTGACCTCTGATAAAATAGGCGCCGATTCAGACGGGCTTGGCAAAGTTTTGATGAAATCTTATCTTGGCACTCTCGTGCAAAGTGAAAAACCTCCCACTGCCATCGCTTTGATGAACGACGCTGTGAAGATGGCGGTGACAGGGTCGTCTGAATTTGATTACCTCTGTGAACTCAGCGACAGAGGTTCTCTGATACTAGTTTGCGGGGCATGTACTAAGCATTTTGGGATTACCGACGATGTAAAAGTAGGAATAATATCAAATATGTTTGAGATTACAGAGGCAATCTTTGGTCCTACAAAAACGACAGTCGTAGGCTAATGATGTCAATATATCTTAATAACGCCGCGACGACATGGCCCAAACCGCAAAGTGTACCGGATGCAATCTATGATTTTATAGCAAACCGCGGAGCCAATGTTGCGAGAGGTTCTGCTTCAATAAGAGATTTACAGAGCTTGGACAACGTTTTTACTTGCAGGCAAAAACTTGCAGAACTCCTTGGCGGCTACAAAAAACGTGACCCAAGGTTCATAACTCTAACCTCCAATGTTACCGAATCCATAAATATTATTATAAAAGGATTTCTTAGACCCGGAATGAGGGCCATTACAACCTCTATGGAACATAATGCCGTTATTAGGCCTCTCAGAAGAGCAGAGTGCGAAGGGGCCTGTGTCGACATCCTTCAGTGCAGTATGAAGGGATATCTTGATCCTGCGTTTCTTAAAAAAAACCTGTCCGAAGGAGCAGATATCGCGATAATAAACCAATGCAGCAATGTCAGCGGGTCACTTCAGAATATCGATGATATTGCCCTAGTCTGTAAAGAATCAAATGTACCGCTCGTTGTAGACTGCGCCCAGACGGCAGGTATAGTCCCAATAAGCGCTGAGGATCTTGGTGTTGCTGCTCTATGCTTTACAGGACACAAAGGGCTCTTTGGACCTCAGGGAACCGGTGGCATAGTATGGGACCCTGAGTTTGCAAAAAGATGCACCACTCTCTATGAAGGCGGCACAGGAAGTCTTTCGCACGAAGAATTCCAACCTTATCAGATGCCGGATAAGTTCGAGGCTGGGACACCAAATCTGCCTGGGATTGCAGGCTTACTTGCCTCTCTTGAGTGGATTGAAAAAGAGGGCATCAAAAAAATCAGGGAACATGAGGACTATTTGGGCAAAAAACTAAAAGAGGGGCTTATGGGGATAAAGGGACTCAAAATCATCGGCCCCGGACATGATGACCAAAGGCTTCCCGTATATTCCATCAACATCAATGGTATGGACAATGCTAAAATTGCACGCGACCTCTCAGATATATACGGTATCGAGACGAGACCGGGACTTCACTGTGCTCCCCTTGCCCACAGAACTTTGGGTACATTTCCCGAAGGAGCTCTCAGAATATCTCCAGGCTATTTCAACACTGAGGATGAGATAGACCTTACTATAAATGCGCTGGCTGAAATTTCGAAGGGTTGAGAACCGTACTGCGTTTTTAATTTCTAACCTGATATAATTCCTTTAGATATAAGTACCTTTCGGGCCTCTTCATCTGCAGGACGGTATCCTTTGGTCAAAAGATCTCTTATATATGTTTCGTTGTAAGTAAAGCTAAGTATTAGATTAGCTAGCCATAGAGTAAAAACATTTGCAATGAACATTATGACAGCCCATTTCGCATCACCTCTGTATATCGGGACACAAAAACCGAAGAATAAAACTGTCCAGCTAAATCCTACTTTCGCTGTCCGAAGCTGACCTGTAACATCTTCAAGCCTTATGATCATTTACTCCGGTCTCCCCGTTATTATCTTCATCAATTGTCGTAACTGCTATTTTTGACATGCCCATCCATGTGACCGCCATTAAGCAAGCCATCACAGGAAGCGAAAAATATTTAAATTCTATGCTACCTCTGAAGTAAGCTACAAGGAAGTAAACTAGACCGGCTAATGCAAACATAAAAAAAATTTTAGAAAGCTTATTGATTATTTTAGCTGTCCGAAGCTTCATAGCGACCACCCTTTGATAAATATATATAATACTGAATGAATAATACCACAGAGCTGCTCTAAAAAGGTATAATTCGTAGGGATCAAACTAAAAGAGGGGGATTTATTATGTTAATGTATTTGCTCGTAGCAGTTGCAGTTATAGCGATCTGGTTAATGACAACTTACAACGGTCTAGTAAAACTTCGCAACTTGAAGGAAGAAGGATGGAGCGGTATAGACGTTCAGCTAAAAAGACGCTCGGATCTCATACCAAATATCATTGAGACTGTAAAAGGATATGCTTCCCACGAGAAAGAGACTCTGCAAGGAGTCACTAATGCACGTGCGGCTGTAATGAACGCTGGAAACGACCCTGAGGCCCGGGTGCAGGCTGAAAACGCTCTGACCGGAACTCTACGCACCCTCTTTGCAGTTGCTGAAAGCTATCCTGATCTTAAGGCAAATACAAACTTCCTTGACCTTCAGCAGCAGCTTGGGACGATAGAAGATGAAATACAAATGTCGAGACGGTATTACAACGGAACCGTTAGGAATCTCAATACTACAATACAGCGTTTTCCTGCTGTTTTGATAGCAAAGCAGTTTGGCTTTAAGGAAGCAACGTTCTTTGAGGCAGAAAATGAAGCAAGAGAAAACCCGAAAGTTTCCTTTTAAGTGACCATTCTGATACTAAGGGGAGGGAAAATATGAAGACGAGTAGATTTAATCTTTTTTTAAAAATTTCTCTGTTTTCTTTGGCTCTCTTCATCTGCTTGTCTCTAGCCCCATGCGCAAGTGCAAGAGAGACATTCAACAAATTCAATGCTGATATTGAAATAAATGAAGACAGCTCGATCGTTGTGACAGAAGAAATTTTAGTCAACGTAGAGAATATTGAGATCAACAGGGGCATAATCCGAGCTCTACCTGTTGAATATAGGGACGAAAAGGGTAATTCTGTAGAACTTGGCTTTGAACTTCTTGAAGTGAAACTTGACGGAAGAGAAATTCAACAACAATCAGTTAGAGCTGGACCAAACATGGAAGTAAGAATAGGAGATCCCAATAAAATTATCAGCAAAGGACTCCATACCTTCCTCATAAGATATCAGGTCCAGAGACACATCGGTTTTTTTGAGGACCATGACGAACTTTATTGGAACGTAACAGGAAAAGACTTTAATTTTCCAGTACTCGAAGCCTCGTGCAGTGTAGCTCTTCCTGGGAAAAATTTCGGAGAAGGGTTCAACACAATTGAGTGGTATGTAGGACAGTACGGCACAAAAGGAAACAAAAACAGAGCCCGATTGGACTCTGGCAGAATAATCACAAAAAGCCCTCTTGAACCGGGAGAGATTCTTACTGTTGTTTACACTTGGCCAAAAGGTCTCGTCACACCGCCACCACCACCCGCAAAGGACAATGAAAAAGCACAAGGTGCTATCGCCATTGCAACTTTCTCATTAATTTTTGGGTGGTTCTGGTTCGCTTGGCGGAAGTGGGGTAAGGATCCGGATAAAAAAACTGTAATTCCACTTTTCTATCCTCCTGAGGGCAAATCCTCAGCATACCTAAGATATGTAAGGGATATGCGCGTTGACCAAACAGGCTTTACATCTGCAATAATAGGACTTGCCGTTAAAGGCGCACTTATAATTGAAGAGGTAGAAGGAGAAAAGACCTTCTTTGGTAAGAACAAAGGTCATTTTGTGCTAAGTAAAACTGATATGAATTCTGAAGATCTAAAGCCAGAAGAAAAAGCTCTTATGATGCAGCTCTTCCCGGGAAGTATCAACCGTTTACCCCTTTTACCTGATAACAGCAGTATAATCTCAAGTTCCATGGGAAGTTTGGCCCGAAACTTCAGGAAGGAAAACAATCTTATTTTCACCAAAAACACGGATAAGATGATACCCGGTCTTGCCCTCTACTTAGCTGGGACAGCTGGGATTTATCTGTTCAGTGGCGAGTATCCTCTAAATTTTATACTCGCTTCAATCTGCGGACTGTTGATAATTGCGCTCGGCATGATGCTCGGCAAGGCTGCTAATACCAGCGGTCAAAACACTAAACAGATTATTGGAAGAGCTTTTCCAGCGGCTGTTGTTGCCCTCGTGGGCTCGGCCGCACTTATCGGCGAAGAATTCTCACCTATAACCTTTATCCTCTTTGCTGCCTCAGCAGGCATAATTGCTGTAATGAGACCCCTTATGGTATCAAGGACCCTGAAGGGCAGTAATATTTTAAGTGAGACAGAGGGGCTAAAGCTATACATGGATACAGCTGAAAAAGAACGCCTTGAAATGTTCAACCCGCCGGAAGAGACCCCTGAACTCTTTGAGAAACTTCTTCCTTACGCTCTGGCTCTCGATGTCGCTAAAACGTGGGGCAACAGGTTTGAAAACGTTTTGACTAAGGCCCAGTACAAACCTGAATGGTACGTCGGACCTTCTCCATTTTTGTTTTTGAACGGCTCAGGTCTGAATGATTTTTCCTCAAGCTTTGGAAACAGTGTAGGTAGCAGTATAGGTCCAAAAGCCGCTCCGGGAAGTACTTCCGGTATGGGTGGAGGAGGCTTTTCAGGAGGCGGAGGAGGCGGCGGTGGCGCCGGTGGCTGGTAGTTAAAAATGCCGGAAAAACACCGGCGTGAAGCGGCTATTTTATCGCCGTGAAGCGCTGGTGAAGCAGTAGTGAAGCGGTTGTAAGGGCAGTCAAGCAATTGTCAAACAATAGTCAAACGTTGTCAAACAGTTGTTTTTTTAACCCGATGGGATCCAGTCTTGCCTCATCGTCTCCCGATATACAATCAAGCCTGATAAGTTGCGTCAGGAGGAGACGATTTTAAAGATTCTTGGTCTTTGGATATTAACAACTCTATTTCGAGTGCGTTTCAAGATCAGGAGGGCACCGTTTACCGTAAGGTAAACATATAAAATCACCATAGTGCCAGAACTATTTCGAGTGCGTTTCGAGATCGGGGAACCAGCGGCTCTTGATTCAGTCTGTGACATAGTTTATTGTCTCTTAAACAAAAGACGCTGGTTTCCCGCTCAGTTGCATACGGGAATGACGGAGAGAGAGCTCACGCAGCCTTTTGTCCTGTTCCTACAACCGACTCCCCAATTGAATCGCAATAGATTTGCAATTGACTACCGCGACATGATTTACGTCGCGAATTCTCCGACACGTTTCATGTTGCAGCTTCACTGTTACTTTCCCAGAGTAGTTTTTATCGTGCTCCAAATATCGGGGGTTTCGTGCCCTTTTCTCCACCCTGCTACTCCGGCCAGATGATATTTGTCAATAAGTGCAAGTTTGAGTTTTATGGAATCCTTGTTTTCCACCCATACTTTGTACGTCTTCCCTCCCAAGATATAGGAGTAAAAATACTGCCCCTTGTCATTGAGCCATACAGGAGACAGTGATCTCTGCGAGATTAGCCCCTCCGACTCAGCCATAGTTAGGGTGGCAGCTTTCACTTTCACCTTGCCTTGCCCTGCAGGCGTTTCTTCCCATTTCCTCATGTAGAAAGGTACTCCCAGTACGAGCTTTGCAGGAGGAACCCCCTCATCTATAATCTTTTGTACTGCACGCTCGACCCAGGGCAGAGAGGCAACGGAGCCGGCTCTGGGACAAGTTCTCCAGTGTTCATCGTATGCCATCAACATCACATAGTCCACGTGTTTGGAAAGACCTACCCTGTCATGGCTTCTGGAAGAATTGGTGTTCGCTGGGATAATTACGTCGACGGAGCTGACGAGCCCTTGCGATTTAAGATAACTCCCTAGCAATGAGACAAAACGCACATACTTATCCCTATCTGCGACATCAACATTCTCAAAATCAATATTTATACCATCCAGGTTATAAAGTTTTGCATAACAGAGTATCCTGGCAATGAAAAGGTTAATAGCAGCCGGATTGTTAAAAAACCGAGTGGTGTAATCTTTACTGAAGCTGTTGGAGACTAGAGCCCATACATGGTATCCTTTTTTATGAGCTGCCTGAACAAAAGCCGCTGAAGCTCTGTTAGCCATACCACCGTTTCCGTCCATAAGATTGAACCATGTAGGAGAGATCACATCAAGAGCGTCGATACGTTCCTCCGCATCAAGATTAGGATTGTCTCTGGTAACGTGGCCCCATACAAGAGCGATTTTTTTATTTGTTAGGGCTGTCGGGTCAGGTTTTTCTACCACAGCGGGAGTTGCATACTGCTGTTTTTTAAGTTCAAGACCGGCATCGGTCTCCTCCGAAGCTATACCTGTCAGCAACTCCATCCCTTTAACATTGAAATATGTAATTCCCTCATTAATAAGCGAGGGAAAATAGAGAGTTATAACCTGTCCTGCCAGCTTCTCTATTTCGTTTATTGCAAAAACCTTTGCCGGCTGTTCAATATCCATAAAAAAGCCTTTTCCATTTGGGCCATTCCTCAAAGGTACCCCTAGCATTTTAAGCGCTTCTATTGGAACCCAGATATCTTTTCCGCGTATCAATGATGTTCCTATAAGTTCTCTTGAGTTAGCATCAGATAAAATAATATCTAGATAACGATCTCCTTCGTCTGCAAATGCCATAGAGGGAAAAACAAGAACGATACAAAAAACAGAAAGAAAAATCTTGCGACTCCAAAACTTTATCTTTATCAATTATTATTACCCCTTTCAAAACTTCTGATATAATCTTAACCTTATTTCTCTTTAAGAGATTCGGCAAAATTGCTATATAATGCATGGAGAAAATATTATTATGACCGGAGTGCTCAGAACTGAAAAAAATATCATTGATTGTTGCTACTATATCTATACTGATTTTTGTAAATGTGGCATTTTGCTCTGAAGGCATGGGGATGAGCTCAGCCCAGTTCTTAAAAAAAATGGGATATGCCTCCACAAAAGTTAAAGACGGTATTTCAAGCGTAAATATAGCTTCTGGGATTCAGAGTTTTGGAAAATCTAAAAAGGCTCTTGAGTGCAGTGCTAAATTGATGCTTGTTCTTACGGAATCAGAAGAAGGAAACGAACTTTTAAATGTAGCTCTAATGTATCTTGCTAACTCATACACAGATGGAGACAAATCCACCGCGATCTCAAGATCATTTGAAAACAGCCGTTTTGAAAATATTTGCAGGCAGATGTTATTTTCTATAGACACCTCCATGTCTGACTCTGAAGCAGAGAAAATTTTAAAGTCTTTAGGCATATATGGAAACATGCTTGACGGGATTCAAAGAAGCAGATCTGTGAATGGATTCAGATGCATGTTAAAACTTCAGCCGGGCGGCACAATAATGATGGTTATATCAAAGATCTAAAAAATAGACAAAAATAAAAAGGAGAATAAATGATGAATATAGAACAACTTCTTGATAAGCTTGACGCAGCAGAAACCGATGAAGAAATTTCGGGGATAGGTAAAGCAATCCTCGATATAGATCCGCAAAACCCATACGGCAAACTAGCTGTTTGGGAAACGATGGATTACGATGACTGTGTCGAAAATCTTGACATGCTCAGGGAAGCTCTTTCCGAAATAAGGATAACAATATCTGAAAAAGAAACCCCTCCCAACATCGAAGAGGATCGTGACGCACAGACCTACTGCACTTTAATGATGAACCTTGGATACTCACTGCTTGCTGAGCAGGAAGTCGAAAAGGCTCTTGAAATAGCCAAAGAATTTGCTAATTTCGACGACGAAGGCTTCTATCCCAGCCGCACCCTACTTTATCGCTGCATGCTCGACTTACAGATGTACAGAGAAATTTTTGATACACTTGAGAGCGATCCTCTTGAATCTGTAGTTGGCGAACACGCTCGTGCCATTGCATTGATAGAGACTGAAGCAGAACCTGGTGAAATCCGTGACGCTATTAACTATGCCATTTCTCTAGATCCGGACGTCTCTTTCTTTGTCCTAGGTATATGGGATTTCCCGGAGGCAGAGGATGATATCGATGATGATGTCGAAGATACTGTTAATTACGCCGCTTACGTAGCTGAGCCTTGGTGTTCCTCAGACAAGAGACTGGCATATATAAGTGCGCCAACTTTCCTGTTGGGCTACCTGACAGACAGACTAAGCGATGAAAAGGAAATAGAGGTACTTAGAGAAGGCTATGAAGGAGCCGGCCTCCTCAAAGAAGTTGATGAAGCAAAGGCAAGAATTCTGAAAATGGGAGAACAATCATGTGACCCAGAGGAAATAGACGCTGTGGCGCTTGCTGAAACAGGTACAATAGTCGAAAAGCTGATTGGCTAAAAATATTTAAAAAATCAGGAAAATCGGGGTGGATTGAAATTCCACCCCGATTTTTTATTAATCCTTTGGAAGGCTATCGTCAATTATTACACCCCGATTAGTTTCACCATTCAAGTAGGCTGAAAAATTCCCCCTATATATCCGTATCGCGGGATGAGAACCCATATTCCACTTACTCTCACTGAACCATTCTTCATCTATCGAGTTGTTAGATTCACCATCAAAAACCGGCATATAGAGCACTTCATCAACGGCAAGGTCTGAGAAAAAATGAGTTCCGTATGAGAGCTCAGGCATAAACCCAAGCCTGGGTATTCCAAGCTCAACTATGCAAACGCAGTTTGTAAGTTCATTGTACCTGACCGGGACTCCGAGCTCTGGGTTACTGGATCCAACTCTCCCTGGAGAGACAAAAATATACTTCTGACTATTCATTTTATCGTTTATCTCTCCTATTCCTCGAGCTACGCCAAAGAAATCAGGATTTGAATAATAAATCCGGTGGTCCACATAAACTAAAAAAGGTATATTTTTTATTACGCCGGGTGTAACCATCCTGTCTGCTTTAAGAATGATACGTTTGCCTGTTAAATCAGGGGTTTCATTTTCAGCACATGTCTGACACCAACATGGGCGGGATTGTATAAGGCAAAAACTGTCCTCCATCGGCTCATATGCGAATTCGATGTCTGCTGGTAGTCCCATAGAAGACTCCAGCAGCGGCAGAGTTTTCTTCATTCTTTCAAAAAAATGAGGATATTTTTGGGGAAAATTATCAAACGTCAGACAGACTTTTGAACCAACTTCTATCTTTTTCGTTGTACTCATAAGTGAGGAAAGGCTTCCTCCCTCCGAATCATAAGAGTATACTTGAGCATAGGCTTCAAAATCAGCGTGATGCTGAATAAGTTGGGGCCACTCTTTTTTGATATCCAGTGTTGTTAGTTCGCTTGGATTTTCTCTGTCGATGACGTGGAATTTTTCCTGCGAATGAGCAGCTATTTTTTCAGGATAAGATCCTTCAGGCCTAAGATAGGCATTAGTAAGAGAAACTGTCCTTGCATAGCCTCTCTTTGTACTCATAGTACCAAGTCCGAACACAATCCTGAGAACACCGTCTTTCTGTTTGACTCTTTTGTTCCAACGTCTAAAATTTTGAGAATAACCCACTCCTGCAATGGTAGGGTAATAGTATCTGTCATGCCATTTTCCTGACATCCTCATAACTATAATCCCCATGTCATCATCGCCCAGCCCATGCTTTTTTCTATAGCTGGAAGCCTGAGGAAAATATATTCTCGAATAGATCTTTCTTATCTCTCTTTCGACAATCTTAACTCTCTCTTCGATTGAGGGAGAGTCATTGCTCATAAAGGTAGTAAGATATTTTCCTGCAAATGAATGCTTTTCCGAATCTTCCAACCTACTGCTGCTCCTGATTACTACCGGGTCATGCATCTCTAAGAGAAATTTTTTTACCGCCTCTGTGACTATGCCAGGTAAGGGAGTTTCAAGGAAGACTGCCTCCAGCACTTCTGGTTCATTTTGTGAAATCAACAAATCCACGGAGGGCACTGATTCAAGAAACTGATGAAATATATCTATGCTGAAATATATGGATTCAGGAATCTTGGTATTAGAAAGCTGTGTATCACCGCTGTTACGAATTTTTCTGAGAGCAAAAAGCAGGGATCTACCTTTTCCCCCGATAGTCCCGCTGCCGAATATCATTGGTGCAAATTCTGCATCGTCATGCGGATCCCATGCGAAGTATTCTTGCCTTATTTTTTCTAAATCGGTCACTTTTCCTCCACCTCCGCACCGCCTCTGTCAACAACGATACCAATCTCGCTGTCGCCATCGAGTAAAACGTCGAAGTTCCCATGGTAGTGCCTTACCGCTGGATGGTCGGTCGATATCCAATCACTGCTGTCGAACCAATCTTTGTTGTAAATATTGCCCTTTTCTCCATCAAAAACGGGAAGATAGAGAATGTTGTCGCCGTCCAGATCCAGGAAAAAATGAGTTCCGTAAGAGAGCTCCGGCGACATCCCTTTATTTTCTATACCCAATTCAACCAAACAGCCTGAATTTGAAAGCTCATTGTACTGTACAGGGACTCCCAGAACAGGATTTGAGCTTCCCCAGCGTCCGGGACCCACGAGTAAGTATCTCTCTCCGTCGAGCTTTTTATTTATATCTCCTATTGCTCTGGCCACATCATAAAAATCGGGCTTTTTCCCATACAGGTCAGGGTCTACATATATTATGTGGCGAATACCCTCCAGTCTGCCATTAGCTACCATGCGGTTTCCCCTTAGAATAATCTTCTCCGGGCTTACTTCCGGTATCTCGACTTTTCCTTTGTCGTCATAAACTGATAGAGGTCTCAGTTGTACAAGGGTAAATTCATCCCCCTCGGTCTCGTAAGTAAACTCCATGTCACAAGGCAGCTGAAGCTCCTGTTCAAAGAGCTTAAGTAGTTTTTTAATCCTTTTAAACAGGTTAGGGCATTTTTGCGGCAAATCAGCAAAAGTAAACACAAGCTTGGGAACGACCATGTTTTGAGTATCTGCTAACAGCCAATGAAACATGTTAGCATCATACCATTGCAAATATGACTGTGCCATCCTATGTTCTCGAGCAATCATCTTAACGTAATGATCTGCATGTGCTGTCAGAAAAGCATTGTTTTCGATGTCCACATAGTCAAACTGTTCCTGAGAATGCAACGCTACCTGATCGGGCCTGTTTCCTTCAGGCCTTAGATGGGGATTAGTTAGGTAAAAGGTACGTGCGAAAGTCCTGTCTACGGTTCTAGTTCCAAGTCCGAAGCATATTCTCGCCACACCATCCTCTTTCTTTATCCTAGGGGAGGGACGCCTGAAAACCTGAGAAAAAGCAGCGCCTGCGAGCTCCGGATAGTATTTATTATCTCTTATTCTTCCTGCAATGGGTTGAATAAGCACCGCCATGTGCTCGCCGCCCCAAAGGATCTTGTGTTTTCTCTTATATTCTCTGGCAGCAGGACTGTACGTTGAAGCGTAGACCTCTTTTATAGCAGATTCTAGCGCACTCCTACTCGATTTCCTGTCACCACTATTTGGGACAAATCTTGTGGCATACTTACCAGCAAAGGAAAGATTTACGTCATCCTCCAATACCGATGATGAACGGACCGACAGAGGCTTGTCTATTGTATCGAGAATCCTTTCAAGATCTTCATCTATACTCTGAGGTAGTTCTGCCTCTTGACATATTCTGTGGAGCTCTGGGGCGTCGCTGTGCTCTCTTAAGTCAAGCAGTCTGTCCCATAATTTGTTCTGCTCCATAAATTCCTCAAAAACGGAAGTAGTTATAACAAAAGTATATTTAGGCAGAAAAACTTCATCCAGTGCATCATTAGCTTTCAGCACTTCATAAGCGAAGCTCAGGCCCTTAGCCTTTCCTCCGACCTTTCCACTGCCGATCAGCCAACCTCTTTCCCTGTAATAAGGTTCAGGGTCAAAACTTTTATAGTGTTTTCCATAGCCCATCCTTGCACCTCCATTAAACGATATAAAACAGACCTTTGATATGTTTATTTAGGCCATCGGGCCCTGTTAAGATGATATACTGTCAAAGCTTCTTTTACAAGAAATCCAAATAGGAGGAAAAAAATGAAAGGACAAATACGTAAAGACAATTGGTCAGCTGGAGTGTTTATCTTGTTTACACTGGATAGATTCTCTAAACTTTTCGCAAATAAAGGCATCAGTTTGGAATTAGGTCCCATCTCTTACACTCTTGCAGAAGCTTCTCAAATAATGGCAAACATTTCGGTTCGCGAGAGGGCATTCATAATAATACCTCCGGTAATTCTTGTTTTCTGGGTATTTTATAAATGCGGTGGGATGAAGCCTAAGATATGGACTATGCTCTTTTTGGCAGGGATGGTGGGGCAGACATATGATCTTCTTATGCGCAGCAGTTTCGAATACTGCTTTGTGTTTTCTGTGAAAGACAGCGTCACTGTATTCAGTCTGGCCACTCTCTATCTCTTCATAGGTTCTATTGCAGGCATCTTCGATTTAGCTTTTGAAGCTATAAAAGACAAAAACTGAACCCAGCTAAAATGGTTGGTATAGCGCCTATGCTCAGTCCAAACAAAATCGTTCAGAGGTGTAATACTTCCCTCAAATAATTCCCGCTGTAAACATCAAGCCATAATTTTCCCCTGTTCTTCAGAGGATATGTTCATCTTATACTCGCCTTATCCAATTTCTCCGTTCTTATTTTTCTTTTTTGAAAAATGACACTTTTGTACCGAATATAAGCAAAGGGAGCAAGAATACCACCATGAAAGCCCATGCTATCATGGTTAAGCCTCCTGCAACTAATGGAATCAGTCCAAAAGAAGAGATACCAAGACCGATTATCATTAGTATCAACGTGGTAATAAAACCGTAAAAATTTTCCTTCTCGGCACCATATTTCTTAACCAACAAAAGTTTGAAACGTTTGACCAGTGGAAAAGTTACTGCAATACCCGTTGTGAGTATGGCACCTAAGAGCATTAAATCATAAGAAATTCTAACGGCCAAAGAGCCTGTCTTAGAACAAACAAACCACAGTGGCAGCACTTCATTAAGAATCTCAGGATAATAGGCCATTGCAGAGAAATACTCAAATAAAATCAAGACACCAAGACCTGCACCGCCAAGAACCCCTGCAGTGATAGAAGCAAATCGTCTGGTCAGTGGCTCTGCGAGAGATGTTATCATTACGACTCCAATTAGACTAAAAGCCACATACAAAATAGAGCTCATGAACCACCCCACTCCTTCAGGTCCTACTCCTGAAGCAACCACTTGAAAAGAATTACCGCTGATGGGTTTAAAGGCTACGGCTAGAACAACAACAGCAGAAAGAAGCAATACCCAAGTAATAGTAAAATTAAACGCTCTGATGACTTCAGCACCAAAACCAACTACTAGGAGAACAGCAGAAGCCATTATGAGGCTAGAAGCAGTATAAGAGAGCCCCCATTCTTCGGTCGCCAACGAAGCGCCTGCTGCTGTGATAATGCCAAGAATTAAAATACAGAGAACAAGGTAGACCACTTCGAAAACCCAAAACCCGAGCGAAGCAACAGGCTTAGGTAAAAATTCTTCATAAAGCTTCACCACAAAGGTATGGTAATCGAATGCTTGCCAACGACGCGCCAAATCAAGCGCTACTAGGCCCAAATAAGCAAACAAGAATATGCTGACCCAAGTCCCCCAAAACCCCTTTGCCCCATATCGGACGAAATATTCTACCACCTCTCGTCCAGAGGCAAAAGATCCACCAAAGTTTGCGACAACATAGCTAAATGCGATTGATATTATGTAGTACCACTCTTTATTCTTCGACACAGTGACTCCTCCTAAAAAGATATCGATTAGGTTAAGCTTGTGAATGAATTATTTCGCCACCTGTTAAATAATCCCAGTAAAACTGGGTGTACCATTTTGCCGGAGCCGCGAAAAGGCTAATGTCTTGCAATGAAGGGATAGCTTCCAAAAATAATTTTACCTCTACATAAAACCATAAAGTCCATGTTTGATCTTTAGTTGCCATTATACCCTTGATTAGGTTCCTGTAATAACAGATAATGCTTTGAGATAGAACTGCGGAAATCTATAATGCCACAACAAAAATAACTTCTGTTTTCCGATTCCTTTTTCGTAAGAGTCGGCCAGAGAGCTATATTCCCACAAAAATAAACCTTTCTGTCAATTTTTTTGGTCTACCCCGTTGGTTGTTTTCTGTTTTTTCTTAGCTACTATTGCAGCCGTTTTCGATTTGGCTTTTGAAGCGATAAAGGATGAAAATTAAGGTCAACCAAAAAAGGAGCAGAGGGCGCATTCAATTGCCCTCTGTTCTCTTTAATTTATTTAACAACAAAATTATTGATATTCAAATAAAAAATAGAACGTATTTTACCTGATTATCCAAAAATCTCGGCTGTCTTCCACAACTTCATAGATATAGCCCCTGTCTCTGTCCCATGCATATCTGCCGTTAGAAGCTATAGAACCATAGCCACCGAGATACTGCATGTTCCTTGAGTCGGCACGATCTCTTGTAATGTAACCTCTGTATATTGGAAGCAGAGGCAATTTACCCCTGATCCTTTTTATACTCCAGTCACCGGTAAGGCCGGT
>LSQX01384296.1_pt1 | contig 24201 bp, 18 predicted proteins | sample 654561 | NCBI WGS metagenome assembly LSQX01 (sample SAMN04489861, study PRJNA283612) | anaerobic digester metagenome | isolation source: 4 biogas reactors fed with cattle manure at either 37C or 55C with and... | place: Denmark: Kongens Lyngby | collected 2014
CCTATGAATTCGTGGCATTCGTCTCGTCAACCAATTTCCCTTACATTTCGTCAAACGCTTTGCCCAATTATATCATGTTTAAGAATGCCCTCCCGGACGCGAATGCCGAGTCAAACGCGATCGTCAATCTTGCACCGCAAATCATGTCGGACTTGTGTGACCAGACGTATTATCCGCCAAGCATTCTCGGGTTCACATATAGCTCCGATGGGCCAGCGGCCACCAATTTGTGGATGCAGGTTCCCGAATCAAGCCCATCGTCAGGAGGGGACAAAGATTGGGGCAATGTCACGGTTCTCTGGCATGAAAACAAGTGGCGGTTCTGTGTCTGGCTTGATTGGGTGCCGTGAGGGTAAGCAGAACAGGTAACCAGAAAAATGACAATGCAAGATTACATCATTACAGTTCCCGGAATCATTGCAGGGCTCATCGGGTTTGTGCTCTTTCTAATGACAATCCGGAGTCGCTGGCTCATAAGCGCAACGGCATTAGTCGCCGCAATAGCCGAGTGCCTGTTTTACTTTTACTTCATACTGGAAGACACCTCATCAACATTCTCAAGACTCCCACGATTGGTTGAGGGCCTTATCTCCACGCTTGGCTTTTTCGGAGGCCCTGTTTTTTTGTTCTGCGCGACTCTTCTCATTGCCTTTTCAAAGGACTTGCGATGGAAACGAGGCCTGTTAACCGCGTCAATAATTGGCACTATCATTGCGACCACCCATTCAGCGTACGTGCTGAAACTCCTCTCCGAAATTCCATAAGCGAAAGAACGATGCAGGTCAAACCCGGCGGTTCAACTTCCACCATCCGCCTTCGGCTCATGGGGCCGGATGTCGCTGATATAGGGTAAAAACTCTGTAAACCAGGTCCATAGAATGTCGATTTGCTCAACGTTGTGCATGAGTTTCCACGACATCGCTTCGAGTGGAGCGCCTCTGGTCGCCTACCGCGACCTGCTCTAAAACCGACAAGACCGCTTGCAAAACCGCCGTCTTCCGCCTAAACTCAGGATGAATGATTTTCAGGAGATTTCAGCATGTCTGTTTACCGTAACCGCCCGCGTGACGGCAGGCCGGTGATTGTATTCACGGAGCGGCAGAACGGTATCGTTGCTGCAGGCATTACCGTGTTGTGCGCGACGCTGGTCACCGGTTTCATCGCGTTGATCCTGTGGGCCGTGTTCTCGTTGCTTGCCGCGGTCTCCGTGGTCTTGACCCCGCTGATTGTCGCGGTGATCCTGGCCGTGCTACTCAAGCCCTACTACATCCGGTTACACGAGCGGTTGGGCCTCCCCAACTGGCTGGCACTCCTGGTGCTCTTCCTTTCGATCCTGATCCCGCTGGGGGCGTTGTTCTTCTTTTTCGGCACACTGTTTGTGACGCAGTTTGTATCGCTGATCGAATACCTACCCGTACTTTTTGAACGCGTCACCGCCGCCATAACCGACGCCCATCCCAGCCTACAGGCTTTCCTCGCCAAATACGGACTGGAAGGAAAAATCCCGCTATTGACCGCCCCAAGCACCTATATCGCTTCCCTGACGGAACAAATCTCGTTCAACGAAGTCGGCGGCAAGGCGCTCTCGGTCGGCATGGGCGCGATCCGCTATGTCGCCTCGCTGGTTGGCTGGCTGGTGGTGCCGATCTATCTGATCTACTTCCTGCAAGCCCCCTCCATTTCCGGGTGCAAGGTCGAAACCTTCCTGCCCTTCCTCAAACCCGGAACGCGCCACGACGTCGCCTATCTGGTCGATGAATTCATCACGATCATCGTAGCTTTTTTCCGTGGCCAGCTTATAGTCGCCTTTATCCAGGGCCTGCTGTTCGGCGTGGGCTTCTGGCTGGTCGGGCTGCCCTACGGATTTCTGATCGGCCTGACTCTGGGATGCTTCAACCTTGTCCCGTATCTCGGCAATGTTGTCGGACTGGCCGTCACGCTACCGATGGCCGTTTTCGGCGAGGGGGGGAGCGTCGTGAGGCTGATCTTGGTGATCGCTGTGTTTTGCGTCGTGCAGGTACTGGACAGCTACTTCATCACGCCACGCATCCAAGGCAAAAAGACCGGCTTGAGTGATCCGGCCATCATTTTTTCGTTGCTCTTCTGGGGCGTAGTTTTTAGAGGCGTTCTGGGCGTGCTGCTGGCGATTCCGCTCAGCGCCTTTATCGTGGTTGTCTGGCGCCTCTTGAAAAACAAGTACATCGAGGAACTGATCTGACATGAAAAAACGAATGCTTTGGGGTACGTNNCCGCCACTACAGTTACCGCACTAAACCGATGCAGCGCGTGTCCATCCGCATGGACGGCAATGGCATGGTGACGGTGCGCGAAGGCAGCAGCCTGCTGGTGACCCACCCCTTTGCCGCGAATCACAATGATCCGAACTGGAACGATGTGGTGGAAACGCGTATCACGCTACCGCGCGAAGAGGTCACCCGCATCTTCCAAATGTTGGTCGACCAAGGACTTTTTAAAGACCGGCGCAAGGGCGACAGCATCAATACCAATGAAGCCATTTTCGTTTCGGCCAACATCCAGAACAAGACCTGCGGTTCAGAGGACGACGTTTTTGGCAGTGATCCGAATCTCGCGGAGCACTTGAAGAGCGTCATGCTGATGTTCTACCGCCCACAACCCAAACGCCGCCGTTAAATCAGGAACGCCATGTCTGCCAATCATTTGATCGCGAGTGTCATCTTACTGGCCGCCCTCTCCTGCCGGGCGGAGCGTCTGTTTGTCGGCATCCTGGAGGCGGACAGCATCCGCAGCATCCACTACAGCACTGCCGCGTTCGGCCGCGTCGCCGATCTGCCGCTCGTGCAGGAGCAGGTCCGTACCCGCCTCGATCAGGCGTTGCTGCTGCCTGCGCACACCGGCATCGCTGTCGCGGCCCCGCTAAGAATCGTGCAGTCGGTCGATCCCGACACCCCGCCTGCCCCCGACAATCCCGCGAGTGTGGCCATCATTCCCTTGGCCGACGATGGCACTCTGATCCGGCAGGCTTTCACAGCAGCCTATACGCAGCATAAGACGCAGGGCGCTTTCACGCTCTACGAAGCGCCCCCCGACACGAACCGCGCGCCGCGCGTAGCGGTGGCGATAGCGGACCGTTATCTGTTCACTTCGGTTTCACTCCCCGCGCTGACATGGATCTGGGAGAACCGCTCGAAGTTCCTTGAGGCACCACCGCAAAGTTTGCCGGGAACCTTCCGTATCTTGGTCAATCCACAGCGCATAGCGGACTTGACTGGCGCGCGCAGTGCGCAGGCGGCAGACACGGTTAACCTCGACCAACTGCTACGCGAGTGTGAAAGTCTTTCGTTCTCGCTCACGCTGGAGGGTGCGGCGCTGGGTCTTACCCTGCGCGCCACCGCCAAGCAGGGGTCGGAACTTGATACGCTACTCGCCTCGTGGCGCGTGCCCTCCGAACCGCTCTGGCATGCGGTACCGGACAACGCTTTCTTCATGTCGCTTGGAGCCATCGACCGCCCCAGTCTTTGGACCCCCTTCTTAGGCAAACAACGGCATCGGTTGTATGCGCCGACCGCCGGTCGCCTAGCACCGCAAGCCGTGGCGGGCGACCGTCTGGACTATATCGTGCCGACCCGTAACGGCAAGGGGCTCTGTTGGGTGCAACTCCTGCCGCTTAAAAATCAGGAAGCGGCCCGCAGCGCGATCCGTTCGCTCGCTGACACTGACAGCACCACAAACAGCGTCGCGTTCAAACATCTGCGCCAACGCGAATCGGGCGGAACGACCATCGAGACGTATACGGTCATCCTGCAACAACCGGCACCACCCACGCAGGCGCGGGGGGCGACCGCCCCGACGACCGCCTCACCGGCAATCAGCCACATTCTGCTGTCTCTACTTCTGAAACATGCCGTGCTAGAGTGCGCCGTCCACAACGGCTACTGCGTTGTCGCGCTCGGTCCCGAAGGTGCAATCGATGAGCAGTTGCCGCCTGCCACGTTTACCAAGCGTCCGCTACCGCTCAACCGCCGGATTGGCGGACAAGATCCGGCACTGACCTCGGACCTGACCTTCGGCGGACTCCTGCGCGCGGCGGAGTTGATACGGCACACGGTCACAATCATGCCGGAAGTCAAGCCCGAGCAGGCGCGGCTACTGCCGCGCGGCGGTGACGGCGCACTTTTTGGGGTCATACGCAACGACCGCACGCTGACCGCCTCACTGCGCGTGCAGGCCAATGAAATCGCCGCCTTGCAACGCCTCAACCGCGAAGGGCGAGCCGTCCTGCAAGAGGTTTTCTTTCAAATCTTCGCCGCCCAGATGATGGAATCGAAGAAAGCGCCTGAAACGAGCGACAAGTAAGAAACGGTCGATGGAATCGAGAGAATCGAGGTAGTCGACAGAATCGAATCGTTCGATTCATTCGAATCGCTCGATATTACCCCATCACTTCCTCCAGCACATCCGCGACGCGCGCGACCGCATCCGGCATGGCTAAGGCGCGGATTGCCTGGCTCATGCGCTTCAGCAACACGGGGTTATCCATCTTGTTCTTCACGTAACGCATCAGCGAACGTCCGGTCAACTCCTTTTGAGTGCCCACGTCCACACCGTGAGAACGCGCCAGCGCCGTGGCGTTGGCCTTCTGGTGATCGCGCACCGCAGTGGGCAGCGGAATCAAGAGCGCCGCCTTGCCTAGCAGACACAACTCAAAGCAAGTCGAAGCGCCAGCGCGGCAAATCACCAGGTCGGCCGATGCATACGCACGCCCCATCTCCGCAATAAAAGCCAACGTCATGGAGGGCACCCCGGCCGCCGCGTAGGTCTCCCGAAGACGCTCCTCATCCGCCGCGCCGCACTGATGGATTACATAGAGCTGCTCCGCGCCTGACTGCTTCAGCAGGCACATGGCCTGCGATGCCAGCTTATTAATCGTCCGTGCGCCTTGGCTCCCGCCGGTCACCAACACGGTAAAGGCTCCCTCCGGTATCTCGCTGAAACGCGGCTGTCCCGCCAGATCAGCGCGTACCGGCAACCCCGTGTGCCGCGTGACACGTCCCGGCAACCATTCCTTCGTCTCTTCAAAACTGATTGCGGTCATCACCGCATACCGCGAAAGAAAGTCAACCGCCTTGCCCGGCACAGCGTTGGCCTCGTGCAACACGACCGGCACTTTCTTGAGACGCGCGGCCAGTACAGGCGGCAGGCTGGAGTAGCTGCCCATGGCCAGCATCGCGTCGGGACGGAACCGCCTCACCCCGCCCAGACACGTCCAGAACGAACGCACCATGGCCGGCACCGTACGTAACTTGAGCTGGCGCGCGCCGGTCGCAAACACCGCGCCGTCCCAACCATGCAGCGCAGCATTTTCGATATCTCGGCCGGACAACCAGACCTCCACCTCATGCCCGCGCCGTTTCAGTTCCTGCGCCACCGTCAGTCCAGGAAACACATGCCCCCCGGTTCCGCCGCATGCCACCACGATCCGTTTCGGTTCCATCTCACGCCCCCTTCTTTGTCTTGCGCCGCCACACATCACCGAGCATCTCGCGTAGCTCGTTGCGGCTTACAATTGCCATGGCACCGACGTACACGACCACGCCGGATACGACGGTGACCGCCATCGCTACGATCTCAGCCCCCTTGGTCAGGCCATCCCCCCCCCGCCCCAGCAGTCGCTGGCACAGCATGTACACGGACAGCGCGGCGACCGCCATCGCCGCCGCGCAAAGCATTGCGCGCACCACGGCACCGGCAAACCCCGCCGCGCGCAAAAAGTCCCCGCGCCGCCGCAACAACACGGCGAGCATGATCCCGTTTATCAGACTGGTAATCACGGTCGACCCCGCGATACCGACATGCTTCCAACCGTGCGGCAGCCCAATCACGCTCGAAACATTCATCGTCACATTCAACACCAGTCCGACCATGCTCACGCGCACCGGCGTCTTGAGATCCTGCAAACCGTAAAAGACCGGCGTTAACGCCTTTTGCAAGCTGAACACCAGCAAGCCCGGCGCATAAGCAGTCAATGCCCGCGCACTAAGCATCGCCGAAGTCTCGTCGAAGCGCCCGCCTTTGAAATTGTAGATCAACGAGATCACCGGCAACGCCAAGACCAGCAACGCGGCGGAACACGGAGCCATAATCACAGCCAGATTGCGGATGGCGCGTTCAAGCGTCTCGCGCATCAGCGCGGTGTCGCCGGCTGCAGCCTGACGCGAGAAGGTCGGCAGCAGCACGGTCATGAACGCCGTGCCGAACATGCCCAGCGGCAGATACACAATCCGCTCCGCATACTCCAGCGCCGCCGGTGCGGCAGGGTCAGCCCAGAACGCCAGCAGTTTGTCGAGACACACGTTGATCTGAATGACGCCAATGCCCAGTGCCGCTGGTGCCATCAGTGCCAGCACGCGGCGCACCTTGGAATCGGACAGCAGCGCGCGGAACCGCAGCTTGAAGCGGAACCCCTCACTGGCGAGCGCCGGCAATTGGAACAGCACCTGTGCCAGTCCAGCGGCCAGAATCGCCCAGCTCAGCACAATGATCTGCTTCTCCGGCAGGCCGCGCAGCAACGGGCACGCCACACAGAGCGTCACAATCCAAATGAGATTCAGCAAGAACGGCGTCAGTGAAGAAATCGCAAAGCGTCCGAACGTGTTCAGCATGCCTGACAACAACGCCGCAACGCAGATCAGCAAGGCATAAGGCAGCATGATGCGCAACATCGGCAAGGGGATCAGCCAGCGGCTGTCGGGCGGCAGCAGGCGCTCCAGCGGCCACGTCAACAAGATGCCCAAAAGAGTCACCACGCCCAACACCATCACCAGCAGGCTGATCACACGCACCGCAAACCGCAACGCGCTCTCGCGGCCCTCCTTTACCAGCGACTCACTGAAGACCGGGATAAACGCACTCGACAGCGCCCCTTCGCCAAACAGACGGCGGAACAAGTTCGGGACGATGAAGGCCAGATCAAAAGCGGACTTGAGTGCCGACGTACCGAAAAAATACGCCATCGCGATCTCGCGCACCAGCCCCAGCACGCGGCTGACTGCCGTCATCAGGCTCACGACTGAGACCGATCGCAACACGCGCGGAGCAGGCTCCCGCGTGCGCCCGGTCTGAGCAGTCGGGGGTGAGCCTCGGTCTCGCGGCTGTCTCTTATACANNCTGCTTGCCCGCGGACGAGCAGACGCTCGTCCCTCCCATCCTGCGGACAAAGACAAAAAAGAAAAATCTGCGTAATCTGCGTAAATCTGTGGATAAAACCAGAAAGCGCAAGGCACACTTCGTCGAAACACTTCGTCGAAAACACTTCGTCGAAACACTTCGTCGTTGGCGCAATCGACTAAGAGTGGGGACTAAGTGTAACCGACTAAGTGTGGCGACTAAGTGTGTCTTCGCACATAGCGCGAAGAGAAAGCGGTGCCGCGACTCGCGCACAGCGCGGCTCTTGTCACCGCACTCCAAAATTCGCCGCCACGCCGCGCACGGCACAACAATCATGTTGTTAATCATGCCAATCATGTCAAAAATAAAACCGAACACGCATGCGCGTCAACCTCTTGCAAGATACGCTGTCTCAGCCGATCCTGCCGACGCAGCCTTTTTCGAAGCCCCCTTGCGGAAGCAGATATGCTCCACCGCATCGTGGAAGTTTTCCGCGCCGTCTAACAGCTTGATCTCTACACGCACATAATAAATCGGCACCGGCGTGGTCTCCAGCCGCGGAAAGCGCACCGCGTCCTTCTCCGTCGTCATCAGCGCATCGGCGTGCAGGTCGGCCGCGCGGTTCACCGCATCGATAATCTCTTGCGCGTGGTAACGGTGATGGTCGGCATAGCGTTCGCAATGGATCACGCGCGCGCCCATCAGGCGCAGCGAATTTTCAAAGCTCTGCGGCACCGCGATACCTGAAAGCGAAGTCACCGTACGTCCTTTGAGCCAGTCCAGCGGCATCCGTTCCGCCGTATAGACATTCTGCAAGTAACGCGGCTGGTGGCAGCACTCAATAATCTCAGCGTGATCGTTCAATTCACGGATCTGCTGACGCAACGCTTCAGAGTTTCCGTCCGACTTGGTGATGAAAATGAAGTCCGCGCGCTTGAGGTTGCGGATCGGCTCGCGCAACACGCCACGCGGCAGCAGATGAGTGTTACCGAAAGGATTGGTCTTGTCGACCAGCACGATCTCCAGCCGGTGGCGCAGTTTTTGATACTGAAAGCCGTCATCCAGGATCAGCGTGTCGCAACCGAAGTGCTTGACGGCGTAACGGCCGCTCTTCACCCGGTTCTTATCGACCAGCACCACGACGCCCGGCAGGTTGCTGGCCAGCATGTAGGGCTCGTCTCCCCCCATCTCGCTGTCGAGCAGCAGCCGCTTGCCGTCGCTCACCACGCGCGGCGGCTCAATCGCCTCGCGGAAAATGCGTTGATACCAAGGCAATTCCTTTTTACGGTAGCCACGGCTAAGAATCGCGACCCTGCGCCCCGACTTTTGCAGTTCACGCGCAAAAATTTCTACCACCGGCGTCTTGCCCGTACCGCCTGCGGTAATGTTGCCGACGCTGATCACCTGACACCCCAGCGGATAACGGCGGAGGATGCCGACCTCATAGAGAAAGAGCCGCGTCAGCACCACGCTTTTGAACACATGGGAAATCCCCTTGAGCAGCCTCAGCAGTGTACGAATCGCCCAAGGATGACCCTGATCGGCACCGGGTTGCTGGATAATACGGACCAGATAATGTTCGATCCGCTCAATTCGCCTGATTTTCGCTTTACGCATAAACCTCGCCCGTCATACCCGAAACCACCGCTGTACACTATGCTTTTTGAAGATTGTTGCAGTGTATCAACAGGACGCTAAACACGCAATTCCAAAGCGGCGCATCTTCGCTTTTACGGGTGTGCCAGATTCACATGTCACCATTCTGACACACATTTCTCAACCTCACGGTGCGCGCTGACTCGCGTAAAAGTCAAGCAACGTGCGCAAATTGACCCGCGTGTACGGCTCGTCGCAGGCTGGCGTTTTCTTGCCGGCGTCGGCGAACCACATGTCGAGCGTCTCCGGCATGAACACGGCATTATGCAGATTGGAACGCATCGCCACCGGACGTTTGATGATCTCGATCATCACCTCCGGCGTGATCGTGCCGAACCGCGCGTGGAGCCGTTCGGAGAGCGCTTTGGCGCGTCCACCAGCCGAAAGCATCACCGTGTCTTTGGGCACAGGCGGCAGACGCTTATCCTGCTGGCCGGGGCCCAGCACCTCCACCACGCTGGGCGTGGCATAGACACCGACCATGTTGCGTGAAGCGTCGCTGATAACGTAATAATACTCGCAGGAGCGCGGCACCGCACGCATGATCGCGAGTGCCTGCTCGACGTTTTCGGCGCGTTCCGCGACCTCGCGCATCAGGAAGGTCATGGGCATGCCGTCCCAATCCCCTTCGCCCTTGCCCCCCATCTCGCCGATAGCCACCCCCTTGAGATTCATGGCAGTGACCGTCCCCAAGAAGCCGGCATACCCCACCGACATCCACGGGATACCGTCCGCGGGCTGGAACACCTGCAGCACGGTGTAATTTTGCAGGTGGATGTCGCGCATGTAGTCCAGTACGCGCGCATGTATCACGCGGCCGTCGGTGCTGGCGGTATTGCGCACAGCGACCCCGCTGCAATGGAAGAGTTCAGGAAAGAAATTGCCGCTGAGCGCCGCCCGTTCTGTGATGCCGGCAGCCGCCGCCATCGCACGGCATTCGCGCAGAAAGCGCTCGGGCGTGTGCGGTCCCGCACGCCGGTAGATCTCTTCGATCCGGTCATAGAACCATTCGCCCTTCTTGACAGCGAGCCCCGCGCCGACCAGCGCCATCGTGCGGGGCATCACATTCGGCACCAACTCGGCGAGCAGGCGACCGTGGGCGCGCCCCATCTGTTCCGGCGTGCCGCTAACAAACAGCACCCGCTTGCCGTTCACTTTGGCCAGCAAGCCCTGACCGTCCGGATCGCGCGCGACCACCTGCAGCGTCTCTTGCGCGCGCACCGCCATACAGACGGAGACCATCGTCACCGCCACCAACACCGTCAATAGCGTCTGCCGTTTCATTCTGTGGCCTCCACCAGATATTCAAAAACTGCCGCGAACATCCGCAACACATCCTCATGCAGCACCGGCTGACGCGGCAAGTCGGGCGGCGGCTCAAACAACGCATCGTCTGAGACCGCGTTAAGACGCCAGTGGCTAAAGCGTGCCGTGCCTGTCACATCGCCGAAAGCCCAAGACGCCGAGAGCGGTGTGCCGTCGACGCTGAAGGCCAGATCGAGATTGCCGCGCGTCTTCTTGTGGTTTACCTTGACCTCGACCAAGCGTTTGCCATTCGCGTTTTTCACTTCGCCCAGCGTGTAGTATTGCTTGAGTGCCTCGGGTGTGAACGAGGCCGCGGCCAGCGCCCCCACCGCCACCCGCATCTTCATCAAGCGTTGCGGATTGACCAACCCGGTGACGGACAGATCATCGCGACGCGCTTCAGTGCCACAGAAGACCCGCTTACCCGCCCCAATCAACCACGGATATGTCCCCTGCCCCAGACCGGCCTTGCCAACTTCGGGGAAAGTGCCTGTCAGTTTAAAGCGCCCACGTGTGCCGCGCAGCATATCGAACGCGGCGGTGTACTGCTTACCGTTGACCCGAACCTCGGCCGTCACGCCCGCCATGTGTGCGCGATCCTCGGTCGGTTCACCGCCCAGCAAGGTCGAGAGGCCGGCCAAAAATCCTCCCAGCAGTTGGGACGCGCTCTTCTCGCCGATCATCGGGGGCGGCTGCCATGAGGCCGGAACGTCGCTGCCGAAAAAGGCGACCACATCCTCCATGATTTTCGGGAAACCCGCCATCGCCGAATAGTGATCCATGCCTTTGAGCCAAGTGATGCGGTCCGCAAATCCGGCGGCCTCTGCCAAACGGCGACTGCACACCGGCGGCACCACCTGATCCTGTTCGGCGCAGATCATACGCAGGCGGTCGGCCTGTGCCAAAAGCTTCAGCCGGTCACTCGCGCGGATGGGATCGAGCCGGTCGATGCAGACAAAGACACGTTCGCGCGCCTCGGGCGACAGCTTTTCGATAAAGGCGCGCAGCTTGCGCGTCTCATGCGCCGTCATGATGATCTCGCGCACGTCGCCTCCGCCCAACATGAGGAAGGCCTTGTGGATGCGCGGTTCAACGCCGCAGACGGTGGCCGACAGAATAGCGCCCATGCTCACGCCGGTGATGCCGACCCGCGCCGGATCTACCCCGGGCAAGCTCTGCATGATGTCCACCGCGCGCCGAGCGTCCTGCAAACCCTGTTCCAAGCCGCGCACGAAAACCTCTGCGTCCGTGACCAACCGCGCCTTGCCTTCCGCTCCGCCGCGTTCGGCGTAGTACGGCTGTTTGAAAAAGAGCGCGGGCACTCCGCTCTGTGCCAGCCGCGCGCAGAGCATGCGCTCCAAGTCAAAGCTGCCGTGGAAGATGTGCAGACAGACCACCGCCGGAAACACGCGGTCGCGGCCCATGCCCGGCGGTAAGTAAAGTTCGGCTGGCACCGTGTTGTTCGGCTCGAAATCGGTCACCTCCGGCGAGGGATAGGTGATGTCATACCGCTCATGCGATGGGTTGCGTTCCCGCAGCAACCGCGTGTAAGTGAATGCCTCCCCCATGAAGCTACCTTTGGCCGGGACCTCAATGCGCTCCATCTGCGGCTGCGCAGCGGGTTGCGCACACACGACGCCGGCAGCCAACACAGCCGCTCCGATTATTCTGATTTCTCGCATCATCCTGCCATTCACTCCTCTTTTCGCTGGCGGGCCGCAGCCTCGGCCAGCCGGTAGTGCTTACGGAAAAAAGCCGTCCACGCGCTCAGCACATCCAGCCGTGGCTGGCGTGCGTAGTAGGCGAGTGCGCTGGTCCAAGTCAGCGGAACCGGCGTGTCGGGCATCGCCTCCAGTAGACGCATAGCCTCGGGATTGGCATTAGGCCCGCCGTTCTCTTGAATCACACGCCAGGCGCGTCTGAGTTCGTCGCCTGCATCCAGACACATGGCACGGATTAGATCACGCTGAATGCCGAAGTGGCGGCCGGTCCAGCGCGCCTCATAGTGAAACGCTTCACCCAGCCGATAGGCATCGACGTCAGGCTGCCACAACGGATCGCTCAAATAGGGCCGGTGCCGCTCATGCGCAGCCTGAAACACCGGATCGGACGACGGATAAAAGTCGCGCCGGATCGGCAGGCGGCGTAAGGTGAACTGCGTCGGACCGCCGGGTGTTCCGGCGCGGTAATTCCACAGGCGCTGCCCTTCTTCGCCCAGCAGATATTCGATGAAGCGCACGGCCAACTCGCGGTGCGGCGCACCCCGCAGCAGACTCACCGGGTCGGCCGTCACACTCGTTCCCCCGACCGGTGTCACATAGGTCATGACCGGTGTGCGGCCGGGCGGCGTGGAGAGTTCCGATTGCATCCTGCCATAGAAATCGATCACGATGCCAGCCGCCGCCGCGCCCATCCCGACGTCATTCGGCACCTTAGCAGACGCATCCGTCACATAGCGCGCGTTGGCACCGATACGCCGCACCAAGTTGAGCCCCTCCAGCCACCCCTGCTCCACCGCCTGTTGGTAGGTGGACGGCACATTTTCCGGCAATCCGTTGGTCAACGCTGTCGCTTGCTCAAACATGGCTTCGTAGCGCCGCACCTGCTCGCGGCTGAATCCGGCCTCCGCCACATGCTGCGCGCAACGGGCATGGATCATCATTTCATACGCCTTGGCCACGCTGCCGCTCTTGGTGGGATCGGCAAGTCCTAAATGACCGGCATATCGTGCATCGGTGAGGTCTTCCCATGCCACCGGAGGCCGGTCGATACCGAGATCGGCGAGACGATCCATGTTGTAGCAAATTCCGAAGGCACTCAACACGCACCCGTAGTAGGCGTTACCGCGCCAGACCTCGCCGTTCATGGCTGTGGGAATCAGCACGCGCCCTTCGGCGTCTTCAAAAAGTCCCACAGGCGGACCTGCGGCACCCCAAGCCGGCACGGTCAGTCCCCGCCGCTCCGCCGTCGAGTGGTCATACACACCGCCGCCAAAAAAGAGATCGATGCGGCAAGTAATCTCATCCGGTGCGTCAGATGCACGAAAAGCCTGCCACAAAGCCCCGCGCGCCTCGTCATCCGGCCGTTTGCCAGACAGCACGGCTTGCGCACCATCCGCCGGCCACTCCATACCCTGAGTTTTGAGAAAACGCCGCGCCGACGCCGCATATTCCGAAGTCAGATAGCGCATGATCTCCGTCGTGCCGCCGATCACCCGCCAATCGACACGGACCGGAGAGCCGAACCGCGCCTGATGCCAACGCGAGAACCCCTCGGCGAACTCCTGACGGATTGCCTCATTGTGCGGCGAGATGATAATCAACTCAGCAGCGTCCGCCCCTATTTCCGCCTCCGGCACGCGCCGAAAAAGGAACGGCAGCGCGACGACCACAATCGCCAACAGAATCGCCAAACCCCACTTCATACCCAAAGTATACCAGAACTCGGCGATGCGGCCACATTCACTTTATCAAGGGCACAACCGCTTCACCGAAAAAGGGGGGATGGCAAGCACCGCGGAATGTGAGATACTGCCCCTACCCAATTTCAGGCACAGCGCGACATCTGCCTGTACGGATATGCACACAGACAGGCCGTGCAGGCCCACGACGGAGAACCAAAGTGGAACAACTAAAAAAACAACTCGCTATTATGCTGGGTTGCATCTGGGGAGCCGGTCTCTGTCTGGCCGGCGAGTTGATTATTACGCCCCGTAGCAATGTGGAAATAACAATACCGGAAGCGGTTCGGGGCAAAACCGCGCTCTTGCGCGTACGGGCCAGACTGCAATTGCCAGCGGGTAACGAAGCCTGGGGCGGCTACTTTCTGGGCATGCGCCTCAACGGCAAGGAACTGGCCGAGGCGATCAACACTCCGGCTTATCTGGTTAACCTCTGCCGCTTGCCCGCCGTAAAAACCCCGCTCTATGCGGCTGAACGGCAACGTTGGTTCGTGCGGGCGGATAGCGATTACATCCCCTTCAATGCCCAGACGCCGGGCACGCTTTACAGGCGCGAAGCTTTTTTAGGCAATGCCAATTCACTGAACGAAGTCAGCAACTACCAAAATGCCTATTATGACAAAGTCTTCCGCTTGTCTGCCAAGCAGACGGACGGCACGTTGACTTTGCGTAATGATGCGCGCGGCAACGCCATGCATGTGCAGGTTGACTTCACGCCAATCGGAGACAAAAACTGTCTGTTTTTCACCCCCGTGCCCGGCAGGGTCATCAAACGCAGCTCTTTCCCCACGCCGGAGGAAATGCGCGGCCGTTTACAGTGGCAGGCCTGTCCGGGAGAACGCCTGGCCATCTTGGTGGCGGCCAGAACCCTCGAAAATGAAGAACACTTTGCCTATGAAATGAGTGATTGGACAAGCGCAAGCGGCACGAGTATCGCCGCAACGTTTTTCGACATACGCATGTTGAGCCACAAAGGGGCCGAGAAGTCGCACATCCCGCTGGACTACCTGCACTATCCCTCGTTTGGCGATGCCGCGGCGGAACAACCCGACAGATTGATTGTGAGCAAGCAGTGGAAAATCCCCGCCAAACAATGCAGCCTGATGTGGATCATCGCGAAAATCCCCGAGGGGACGGTGCCGGATAAATATCGAAGTACCTTGAAGCTCAGCGACACCATAAGCTTACCTTTGGAACTGGAGATTCTGCCGATAAAGCTGTTGAAAAGCGAGCGCATCTACGGGCTCTGGACGAATTCGCTGCCCGGAAGTGATGCGGAGGCAAGAAACAGACAGTGCCAAGATTTGCGCGAACACGGCATCAATACCTTTTTCCTGGATCCTTGGACAGTGCCGGTGAAACTCAACGCGGACGGCAGTCCGAATCTGCAACGCTTTCGTGAGGCTCTGCAATGGCTGAAAAAAGAGGATATGAATCAAAAAATCCTCATCTACGGTGTTCTTGAACCCTTGCTGAAAGCTATTGAAGAAAGAGCGGGACCGGCAGATCCGGAAAATGCCGCTTGGCGAGAATTGGCCAGTAAGATTTTCCGCCCCATGCAGGAGCTTGCCGTCAAAGAAGGGTTTGATTTTTACCTGCATCCGTATGATGAGCCGGATGTGCACCCCAAAATCACCGCTTCATTCACGCAGCTTTGCCAAGCCTTGAAATCCATACCGGGATTGAAGGTCGCCAGCAATGTCAGCGCCAGCGGACAGAAGCATTTCGGGCGGTTGTTGGACGTGAACATCTGCAACAGCGGTTATCCGGCCCTGGCCTCGCAGACCGCGTACGGCAATCCATTTTTCCCGCAGCGGGGAGCCGCTGAGCCAGCATGGATCAAAGAAAACATCAGGTATGTCTACACCCAGGTGCGCGCCTACGATGGGCGAAGCGCCAGACTGCTTTATGGTCTGGCGGCGGATGCCGCAAACCTTAGGGGCGTTTGGGGCTTTGCTTACCACTGGAACCAAAAGGATTGGTACATCGCCTGGCCCTATCCGGAAGAGAATGGCAAGTGCGGCAGCACCTACGCCTGGGAACTATTGAGCGCGGGAATAGAGGACACACGATACTGGCTGACGCTCAAAAAATTGAGACCGGACATCCAATTGCCGCAGGTGAAGACCCTGCTGAATGTTTCTGCCGAAGAACTGGCGGGGTGGCGACAGGAAATGACTTTGGCGTTGCAGCGCGACGGCTACCAGCCCCGACAGATGTCGGCCAGGACGGTCGATGCGCCCTATGAGCCGAAGATTGTGCCCGGCCAACCTCATCTGACTGCGGGGTTGGAACCCATTGAAATCAAAAACTACGAGGTCTATCCCGGCAATATCTACAAACTGTATTGGAATCGCGCTGACCGTGATTGGCTTGATGCCGGCGATGCGCAAAAGCGTTTGGGACTGCTGACGCAGAAAACGGATAAGCCCCTGACGCAGACGCCGCTCTGCTATAACTTCTGGCGTGCTGACCCGGCCGAAAGCTATATCGCCATCCTGGCTGAGCTGAACGAAGAAACCGAGGTGGCCGCCGTAAAGATTGACGGCCTCAACCACAGCAAAATGTACACGGTTTCACACGCCGAATTGAGGGGCAGCCCCGATGCCATGACGTTCACTCCGGCGACCGCCGCGTTTGGCGTTGACGCCGAACCGAAAGGCGCGACCTGGAGCATCACAATGCCCGGCTGCGGCCAAGCGAAGTACATCCTGCTCACCGTATGGACCGGCGGAAACAACTATCTCAACATCACAAGGATTGCGGCCTTCAAGAAGGCCGCCAATCAGTCAGAGCGGACAGATCAGACAGATTAAAGCGGTCGAGAGAATCGATGTATTGGCCAAGGGTTGACGCTTCTTCTGGATACTCCTTGTCACGCTGTCGTGAACCCAAATGTCTTTGGCCCTGCTTTTACGAGTGGTGTGTCATCAAAACGTAAATCAAGATGCCCACAAGAGAAATAAACGCTGGCAATGTAGCCACGGCACCATGCACCAGACACCTTCTGAACGTTGTCCCTCCTGATATCAGTAATGCTGCCAGTGCCCCCCTTGGATCTTTGAAAAACGGCAAGGCGGTTTTTGGAGCTGCTCTCATGTGAAATCCCGCCCGCGCAAACGAAACCATGCCGTACGCCACCAGAAGACCGAAGACAATCAACAGGACAAAGACAGGTGTCATCATCGATCCTCCTTTTATGTCACGCCCTTTCAGAGCTAATTTGGTGTAGGCGTCGAGCTTCGCCAAAGTCTCCAACATCTTCTCTCAGGCTTATAACGAGCCCTCGATGTACTTTTCAAGGTCCCGGATCATCGCGTCCCGCTCAGAGACCACGAATTTCACAAGATCGCCGAGCGAGATGATCCCCAGAATCTTTTCGTCTTCATCGAGCACCGGCATATAGCGGGTGCGCGTCTCTGTCATCAGGGCCATGCACTCGTCCACCGTCATGTCAGGGGTGGCATAGAAGACTTTCTTGGTCATTACCGCCTTGACCTGCTCTTCTTGGGGCGATTTGCCCGCCAAAATCACTTTGCGGAAGCAGTCGCGCTCGGTAAAGATGCCCGCAATCTTCCCCTGAGCATTCAGCACGAGGAGAGACCCGATGTTTTTGGCGTCCATAAGCTGAACCGCTTCAAACACCGTCGCCGACGGGGCTATGGTGATGAATATGCGTCCCTTTTGCGCCAGAACCTCATTGATTGGTGTAGCCACGTTTTGTCCCTCCATTTTCGATGTTCATCAGGCGTTTCGCACGCACCAGGCCGACACGAACCGGTCATGCCTGTCATTTTTGATTTCTTGTCTTCTCCACCGTTCTGCCGGATCAGCCGGATTCGTCAGATCAGTTGGATCGAATGTAACACTCAGGCCACGAATTGTCGAGTGCGATGACAAGAGTCGCGGCAATCGGTTAGCAACCCTATTCCATTCGGAAAGCGCGCCAGCGTTCGCGCAGCCGCGCCTGCTTTTCCGCGCGCGACAGGCCATCGGTCATGCCGCCGACCATTTGCGCGATGGAGAAGAGGTCGGCCGCGACAACCGGTGCGGGCGCGGGTTTGGGTGGCGGCGGCTCGGCCACCGCCTGTGCGAGATCGGCAAACTCAGCGCAGACGTCCGGGCGGCCTAGGTCCGGCAATGCCGTATGAACCGCGTCCCAAAGATCGGCCTCCACCGGCAACGTCACGTCGGCACCGTGGTGGCGGCAGAGATGGGTGGCCAGCATGTAGAGCGTGACGGTATCGGCCGTGCAGTACCGTTTTAGCGTGCGGCGCGCCTTCACGTCTTGGTGGTCGCGCCACGCCTGCCAGAGCCAGACCGCCTCCGCGCCGCCGAGGCCTTCGAGATCCGGCGGACGCCGCATGCCGAGTACGCACTCGATCGCCTTCAAGCCACCGCGCCAACCGGCGTGATGGCAGAGCCAGCGCAGATCCACATGGGCGCAGGGCAGTTGAGGAATATGGAAGCGGTCGAGCACGCGCGGCACATCGAAGCTCGATCCGTTGAACGAGACCAGCAGTTGGACTTCATCGAGCAACTCCAAGAAATCATCAAGGTTTTCATCGGCCAGAAAACAGAGTGACTGGCCCCGATGGTAGCAACAGATCAGCGTGACAATGCTGTCGGCCTCAAGCCCGCTGGTTTCAATGTCGAAGAACGAAGCGCGGTCGAGCCATTGGACGAGCACACGCCACTGCTCGCGGGGCGGAAGCCGCGTCGTGAAGTAGGTGGCATTGTCGGCATCGAGTGCGCGTTGCGCCGCTTCGGCGGCGGCACGCGCGGTGTCCCAGAGCGTCGGATCAAGTCCGGCGAGCGGGCGCGGGGCATCCAGCAGGTCGCGCCAACAGAGACATCCTTCACGTTGCAAAGCGCGGGCGCGCCCGGCACCGATGTGCGGGATGAGTTCGAGATAACGGGTAAGCGGGGTGGTCACAGAACCTCACAATCCGGCATCAAGATGTTGCTTGCGGTAGCGGCCGGGCGAAAGTCCCACGACCCGCTTGAAGGTGCGCGTGAAGTGGCTGTGGTCGTAAAAGCCGGTCTCACAGGCGATGTCCGCGATTGTCCGCTCGGTCGTTTCCAGCAGGGCACGCGCAGCCGTGATGCGCACGCGCAGGAGGTATTCGTAGGGCGTGGTGCCGAAGATGCGATTGAAGCGACGCTCGAACTGACTTTGCGACACGCCGGCCAACTGAGCCAGCTTCTTCATTTCAAGATTCTGCCCGTAATGCTTGTGGATGTGCGTCACGACCTGTGCAAAGCGCCCGTGCCAGCGGGGCGTGTCGCGCAGGTCATCGATGATGCGGTGAAACCCCACAATTCCGATCGCGCGGCCTTGTTTGTCGTAGAGCGGAAGCTTGGAATGGATCATCAGGCGGTCCGAATGTTCGGGTGCGGGCGCGATCTGGTTAATGACCGGGACACCGCTCTCCATCACCTCGTGGTCGCCGCGGACATAAAAATCGGCGCGGTCCTTGGAAAAGAAATCGTAATCGGTCTTGCCGATCGTCTGTTGTTCGTTTTCCGCGTTGCAGAACTGGCAGGCCCGCTGATTGTTCAACATGAAGCGCCCATGTTTGTCCTTCATGAAGAACCCGACATCCGGCAGCAGGTCAAGCAGTCGGCGGATCGAGGCCAAATCCCCGATCTGCGCAAGGAATCGTTTCTGGAGTGTTTCCGGATTCATGCTTATAGTGTACACATTTTTAGGGGCGCTTTACAAGACAGATGCGGAAGATCGGCGTATTATGGGCAGTGTATTGTTGCGGATTGTAAAAGGACTGAGGAACGATCAGTTAACCAATTAGGGAGGAACGAAGATGAGGGATCGGCAGTCGAAATCAGGACGGCAAGGCATTGGCCGGCGGCAGTTTCTGAGGGGGATGGCCCAGGCGGGCGTTGCGGCAGTTGCCATGCCGACGCTCGTGCCGGGGTCGGCGTTAGGATTGAATGGCGCGGTGGCGCCAAGCGAGCGTATCGTCATGGCCGGCATCGGTTTGGGCGGGCGCGGCATGGGCGATCTGCGGAGTTGGATCCTGCCGGACGCCCAAGCTCAGTTCGTGGCGATCTGCGACGTCCGCCGCGATCGGCGCGACGCGGTCAAGGCCATGACCGACAAACATTACGGCAATCAAGACTGCAAGACCTACATCGAGATGATGGATGTGCTGGCGCGCCCGGACATCGACGCGATCATCACGGCCACCAGTGACCGGCTCCACGCCACGATCTCGATCCGCGCCATGCGTGCGGGCAAGGATGTCTTCACTGAGAAACCGGCCACAATGACCATTGCCGAGGGGCAGGTCGTCGTGCGCACCGCACGTGAGTACGGCCGTGTCTATCAGGCCGGCATGCAGCGCCTCAGCGAGGCGAATTTCATTGTCTGTAACGAACTCCTGCGTCTCGGTCGTCTGGGCGAAGTCAAGACGGTCTATGCGCATCTCGCGCCGTGGGGCAATGTCAACATGAACCGCGAGTGGCTTCCGGAGCAGCCGCTGCCCGATCCGCAGGAACTGGATTGGGACCGCTGGCTGGGCCCCTGCCCCTGGCGTCCATACAACAAATCCTACGTACACGGCGGCTGGCACCACCAGCACGATTTCTACACCAGCGTGATCGGTGAGTGGGGTTCGCATACCTTCGCGCAGTGTCATGACGCACTTGGCATGCAGGACACCTCCCCTATCCGCTATCCGTATGTGCCGACCCCCACAGCGGACGGCATGGAAATGCCGTTTGCCAACGGTGTCACTATGATCCAGAAGCAGGAGGGCTGGCGCGGCACCTGCGGCATACGCTACGTGGGCAGCGAAGGCTGGTGCGCATGCGCCGACGGCTATGCGCGCCCGGAGGTCTCCAACCCGGCGATGCTGGCGGACTACAACAAGATCCTGCAGGACTACCTGACCCGTACCGGGCATCTGGTCGGCCACATGAAAGACTTCTTCGCCAGTGTCAAAAACCGCACCATCACGGTCGCCAATCCGACGCTCACGCACCGCTCAATGAGCACCGTGCACTGCGCGAACATCGCGCAGTGGTTGAAGCGCGACCTCACCTGGGATCCGGTGAAGGAAGAATTTGTCAACGACGAGCAGGCCAACCGCCTGCGTTCGCGTGCCGCCCGTGAAGGCTGGCAGATCTGTTAAACGGTAACGGTACACGATCGAGGATGCAAAAAATGAAAAAAAATGTTCTGTTGTTTCTTGCCTTAGCGGCCGGTCTCACCGTGCGTGCCGAGTTGGATCAAGCGATCCTGATGGATGAAGCCAAGTTGATCGAGGTTATCCAGAAAGCTGACACCACTGACAATGATAAGGTCACCGCCTGCCAAAACCTCGGCTGGTGCGGTACGAAAATAGCCATCGCGCCGTTGGCTGCGCTGTTGTCGAGCGACAAGGCGCACCTGCGCCACGCGGCGCGCTACGGGCTGGAGATGATCTCCGACCCCGCCGTCGAGACCACGCTGTGCGAAGCGGCGGGCAAGCTCTCCGGCCCCGCGCTTGTGGGCGTGTTGCAATCGATGGGCAACCGCGGTAACGCGCAGTCGGTCACCGTGCTCATCAGCCGCATGACCGATGCCGACAAAGCGGTTGCCGCAGCCGCCGTGCAATCGCTGGGCAAACTGGCGACGCCCGAGGCGATGGCTGCGCTCAAAGCCAAACTCAACACGTCGCCCGACGTGGCGGTGGCATATCTCAACGGCGCAGGAAAGCTGGCCTGCACCGATGCGGCCCGCGCCGCAGCCTGCTATGCCGACCTGCGCAGCGCCACATCAGCGGCTTCGCCGGCTGTGCGTGATGCAGCCCTGCGCGGTGCGATCGTAACCGGCGGCGACGCCGGCCTGGCACTCTGGCAGGAAGCGATCGGCGCAACCAACAGTGATACTGTTGACGCCGCGTTGCGCGCAGTGCTCGATACGCCCAAGGGCGCGAAGGCCACGCAAACTTTCGCCGCCGCGCTGGCCAAACATCCAACCGTCCAAACGCGTCTAGCCAAAGTGCTTGGTCTGCGTGGCGACAAGGCCGCTGTGCCCGCATTGGCCGCCCTGGCCAAGGACGAGAAGGTCACGCTTGCGAACCGTCTGGCCGCCGCTGCCGCGTTGGCCACCCTTGATGACCCGGCCGCTCTGCCGCCGCTGATGGCACTGGCCAAGCATGCTGACGGTACGATCGCTAACGCCGCCAAGAATGAGATCATGGGATTTGCCGGCAAGGCGGCTGATGACGCTGTGCTGGGCATGATGGCTGACGGCGATGCCGCAACGCGGCTGGCCGGCATTGACATGGCGATGCGCCGCCGCATGGCAGTGGCTGTCCCGGCGCTGGTCAAGCTCACCAACGACGGCGATGCGAAGGTTCTCGACGCCGCCGTCAGAGGATTGGGCGACCTCGGCAGCGACAAGGAGATTCCCGCGCTACTAACCGTAATCAAAAAGACCCCGCAGAGCGAGACCGCGATACGTGCGTTGTCATCACTCTGTACCCGTTACGCGCGGCCCCGCGCCGGCAAGACCGTGATCCATAGCGCCGTGTATGGCAGCTTCGAGAACGAACTGGTCAAGGATGTCACCGACAACGTTCAGAAGCTGGTGGACGCGGGCTCCATCACCATCCAGTCCTCGGGGCGACTCTGCAAGCGGGACGGCTTTAGTGAAGACCCCGCGCCGGGCAAGGTCAAGACGCTGCGCATGGTCTACACCTTTGACGGTGTGGAAAAGAGCGTGCAGGTGCGTGAAAACGACTCGGTTCATCTGAGTGGCGTCACGCTGTTGCCGTCAGCGATGACCCCGATCCAGGCTGCCTATGACAGCGCTGCCGGCGCAGAAAAACTGGCGCTCTTCCAAGTGCTGACCTCGCTCGGCAACGACCAAGGACTCGCCGTGGCGCGTGCCGCCTCCAAGCAGACGGCCGACGCTCCCTTGCGCGAGGCCGCCATCCGCGCACTGGCAGACTGGCGGACACCCGACGCGCTTGAGGATGCCGCAAACTTTGCGCAGAACGCACCGAGCGACCGCCTGAAGATTCTGGCGTTGCGCGGCTTCGTGCGCCAGCTTGAACAGAGCTTCACGATTCCGCTCAAGACGCAGCTCGCGCGTCTCGAACAGGCGCAGGCCTGGGCGTTGCGCGATGAAGACAAGGCACTGCTTGCCGCATCCATCAAGGCCACGCAGGGACTTATGGCGGAGAAGGGATTCACGCCGATGTTCGATGGTGTCAGCCTGAAAAACTGGAAGGGCGGCGATGGTTGGTGGGAGGTTAAGGACGGCATCTTGCAGGCTCAGAGTTCTACAGAAAAGCCGTGCAAAAAGAACAGCCACTTGATCTATACCGCCAGTCAGCCCGCTAACTTTGAACTGCGCGCCGAGTTTAAGCTCAGCCCCACGGCCAACTCGGGCATTCAGCTCCGCGCACTTGATCAGGAGTTTGGCGATAGCGGCTATCAGGCCGACATGGATGGCGGCGGCAACTACGTCGGCTTCCTCTATCACCCCAAGCAGCATCTGGTCGGCGAGCGCGGCGCCAAGGTCACGATCGCGGCTGACGGCAAGAAAACCGTCGACCGCTTTGCCGATGCCAAGGAGTTGGGCAACCGGGTCTTCAAGCGGGATGACTGGAACGAATACACCATCATCGCCAAAGGCCCGACGATGACGCTCTTCGTCAACGGTATCAAGACCTGCGAGTTGACTGACCATCGGCCCGCGATGATGCCAACGAAAGGCTTCATCACCCTGCAGATGCATGCCGGACCGCCGATGAAGATTCAGTACCGCAATCTGCGGATCAAAGAGTTCAAGTAGTCGGCGTTGGTGTTAAGGCTGTGAGGCTGTAGGGAGTTAAGGCGGCGGAGCGAACTTACTGCCTCACGGTCTCACAGCCTTACAGCCCTAGAACTTCAGCAACAGATCAAGCATCTTGCGGTCGAGTTGATGGCCGTGAAACGGCTCGTACTCTACATCCTCGCGGCCGCTGTCGAGCACGCCGAACGAACCGCGGAAGTTCCAGAGCGCCCAGCCGAGATTCCGCTCTTTCCAGAGGCGCAGGTAGTCTTCCATCCAGACCAGTACCAGCGCATGCGGTGTCTTGTTGTAGGCGCCGAACTCGCCAACCATTGTGAAGACACCGGCATCAAACGCGGGCTGCCACGCATCCATCAATGTCTTCTTCAAGTAGGCAGGTCCGTCCAGACGGCCCTGCGCGGATTGAAATCCCTTGCCTGGGCCAAACCCCGTGAAACGGAACAACTCATTCGTGCGGCCCCACGTCTGTTCAAAGGGCATGATGGCGGTCTGACCGTCACGACCGGTCAGCGTGAGTTTTGAAAGCTGCGCCCAGTCGCCCTCCGGCAGGCTGATCAGCAACCGACGCACATCACGCGGCAACGTGGCGTTGAAGGTGCGCACGCAACGTCCCTGATTGATCTTCCACTCGCTCTTGTAGACCACGTTGGTCCAGCCGGGCGCGTCTTGAAGCGGCTCCAGCACTTGGTCGAGCACGCGCGTGCCGTCAGCATCGACACAGAGCCGCACCTTGCCCGACACCATGCCCGGCTGCACGGACAGTGTGCCCGCCGGCACCTGCTCGATGACAAGCGGCACATTCCACGGCCTCTTGCCCGGCCCGTAG
>LSQX01181556.1_pt1 | contig 24196 bp, 9 predicted proteins | sample 654561 | NCBI WGS metagenome assembly LSQX01 (sample SAMN04489861, study PRJNA283612) | anaerobic digester metagenome | isolation source: 4 biogas reactors fed with cattle manure at either 37C or 55C with and... | place: Denmark: Kongens Lyngby | collected 2014
GCGATCTCGCAGCACGGCGTCAGGGATTGGGCGTGGCCGTGGTGCGAACAGGTGGCCGTCACGCCGTCTCCAGCCAGCGCGTATCGGCCGCCATCGGGGCAGCGATACTTGTCCTGGCCGAACAGGCCGGGCGCGCAGCCGCCGTCGGCCAGCTCTTCAAGCGACTTGGGCGCCCGGCCGGTCTGCGTCTGAAAGAGCATCGCGGCGTGGCCGATCATCCGCAGATGGTTGTAGCAGAGCATGCGGCGCTGCGAGGTCAGCTTCAGCTCCGGCCCGACGATCCGGCGGATGAACGGGTCGGAGAGGTAGACCATGCCGTCTTCCTTGGCGCCGAGCGGCATCAGCGTGCGGATGTACTTGTATTCGGTCGTTTCTCCGAGCCGCCGCACCGGCGTGCCGTCGCCGGTCTTGCCGAGGACCGCCGCGATCACCCGCTCCAGCGCCGCGCGGGAGTTGCTGCGAACGTGCAGATCGGGTTTCGGATAGGCGGAAAAGACGCTGATCGACCGATCGGGCGTGCGCACGCTGACGTAGGGCACTCCGAGCACGTTGCCGGTCGCCCGCACGGCGGCGGACCGCGACTTCTCCGCCGCATCGAGAAATCCGTCCATGCGAAGCTGGAAGACCCGCGGCTGTTTGACCGCGAAGAGAACCGTCGTGTCGCTGCCGGCGCGGAAGTAGAGGTCGCTGCCGGTGATCGCGATCTCTTCGACAACCATGTCGTAGAAGGGCCGCGTGACCGGATCGGTCTGGATGGCCAACTGCGTCTTCAGCCGCGAACTGGTCAGGCTGGTGGTGGCGTTGCCGATCGTCTGGGCGAACATGTGGGCCCCCCAGCGGTCACCCAGCTCAACGACCTGGAGCAGCTTCTCCACGGAGCCGAACCGCACAAAGTACTGGTCGTCGGGCACGCACAGGGCCAGGCGCGAGACCTCGGGCCGCCGGCCGGCAACCGACTGGGCTGCGAGCATCTTGCCCCAGGGGTGGCTCTTGACCTCCGGCCCCCGGAGCGTGGCCACCTTGACGGTCTCCTTCGCCCGAACGCCCATCTCGCCTACCAGGCCCGCCCCCTCGACCTGCATGGCGTCCAACTGGAGCGTCTCCTGGATCGCATGGGCGGCACTGAACAGGGCGAACAGGCTGGCATTGCGATCCGGCTGGCGCTGCCAGCGCCGATTCAACCGGCGAAGCTGTTCGGCGACCTCGTTCTGCTTGCCCTCGTTGTGGCCGAGTTGCAGGGCGACGTACTGCAAGTACGGGTCGTCGGGATGGAGGGTCAACTGCTGGCGAGCGTCGTCCAGCGTCCAAGGCGTGGGTTGGGAAGCCGCCTGCGCGACGAAAATTCGACCGGCGGCCGGCCCCCCCACAAGGGCACATGCCAGGGCAACGATGCACCACGGTTTTCTAGCCATCAGCGTCTCTCCCATTGTCTGAGGTTTGCTCGAGCGGACGGACCGGCAGCAAGTGCGCACACCCGCCACTGTTGGGCAAGGCTCGATCCGCCGCGAATTATAACGCGGCGGGCCAAGAAAGGGGGGAATCGGCAGTCGTGCGCCCTGGATTGCCGCACTTCCAAGCGAGGCTCCGCACCCAGAACCGGAAGAGCCAGTCAGAAGAATCCGCCCCCCATGCCTCCCATCCCGCTGCCCCGCTCGTAGATCTTGTCAAGCTGCTCGACCTGTTGGCCTTGAAGCTCCTGGTTGGCCTTCTGGAGACCCTCAAGGAGGTTCGTCTTCTGCCTTGACGGCGGGGCGGGGCCGTCGCGGCCGCCGACTTCATCGCCGCTCATGCCACCTCCCATGCCACCTCCCATGCCGCCGAATCCGCCGTCCATCCCGCCGATGCCGCCGGGCCCTGGTTGCGCTGCTCCGCGGGGCTTGACGGGCAGATCGGCCGTGCCGTCGCGCGGGGCTGCCAGGGAGCGGATCCCCGCCAGGAGCGAGGCAATCTTCTCATGCACTTCGTCCGTCTGGCGAATCACGAGGACATCCGCGCCCGGATAGGACATGACGCCGACCGAGCCCGGCCCGCCCACGTCTTCCCACGATTCCGGTTCGACGGTGCATGTCACCGTCTGAATCAGCGAGTCGAAATCGGCCCAGGTCTGCCCGGCCTCGTCGCGCGCCAGGACCAGGTCGGAAACCGGATAGATGCGGATGACCTGCACCCGCTCCGCTTCTTCCGGCGTGGTGATCAGCAGGACCTCGTCGCGGACCACGCAGGTCAGGTCCAGTTCGCGGAGGATCAAACGCAGGCACGATTTCAGCGACAATCCGCTGAGGCTCTTGGTGATCGGCGTATCGGCTGGAAGGCCCACGTCGTCCAGCGCTCGGCGGTCGAGCTGGATGTTGATTCCATGTTGCCGGCTCAAGTTGGCTGCCAGCGTGGCAAGCGGCGCTTCCTTCACGTCGATCGCCGCCGGCGACTGGAGCGCAACCTGGAGCCGTGCTTCCTGCTCGCTCGGGCCGGCCGCGGCGGCGGCAGCGGGCGCCGCCGGGAGAGCGGCAAGGTCGCGGCGGCCGGGGCCGCTGGGAATCGGGTCGGCGGGCAGCGCGCCGGCCGGTCCGCGATGCATCGCGTAGCGCGACGGCTCGACCAGGGCAATCACCGTCGCGGGCCCCCTGACCGCCTCGGCCACGAAGACGCCGCGAAGGTCCGTCTCTCCGGAGATAATCTCGGCGGGACTTCCACCGATCACTTTCAGATGCGCGCCGCTCGCGCAGCGGTCGGCCACCACGTCCCGGACCGTCACGCGGATCTGGCCGGTCTTCAAGTCTTCGTGAACTTCAAGCGACAAGGGCGAGACAAGCACCACGCCGCTTGCGTGGAGGTTTCCGCCGCGGCAGACGACCAGGTAGGCGCCCTCGTCGGCGAGCGGGAGAGACAGCTTCCGCTTCCGGTCGCGATAATCGCGGCCGTCGCCCAACTCGATCTGCGCTTCGTGCCGCGGCCGAACGCCGGCGAGGTTGATCTGCGACGTTCCGCCGAGTTTCCGCCGCAGCAGGCCGAATTTCACCAGGTCGATTCGATAGACCTTCAGGTCGCACACGGCGAGATTGCGGAATTCGAGGTCCAATTCGACCGTCTCGCGGCCGGCGGCGACCGTCAACTCCGGCAGCCCGATCCGCTTGCGGAGGAGCTCCTCGACGGCGGCCCGGGCATCGTCATACTTGTCCTCCACGCGGCGGTACTCCCGGATGGCGTGTTCGGGCTGGCCGAGGCTGTGGTAGATCTGGCCGAGAATGTAAACGGCCAACCACTTGTTGCGGGCCTCCACCCGCTGGCCGGTCCCTGGATCGAGGCGAGACGTTTCCGCCACCTTGCGGCAGATGGCCAGGGCCGCGTCGTACTCGCCGGCGGCAAACTGGCAATAGCCGATCATGTACCAGAAGCTGTCGAGCAGATCGCTCTTCGGATACCGTCGGGCATAGCGATCGCACGCGGCGACCGCTTCGCCGTACGCCTGTAGTTCGAGCAGCGCGTTGGCCCGCGCGAATGCCGCCCGATCGGCGGCCGGGTCTTCAGGAAACACGGTAAGGAAATCGTCCAGCATGCGGGCCGCGCGGCGGGTCAGATCGACCCGGTTGACCTGCCTCTTGCGCAGGTCGTCGATTTCAGCCGCCCGCGGCGCCGCGGCATGCACCTGCTGGGCCAAGGAACAGGCCGCGGCCGCCGCGTAGGGCTCCGCCGGATACTCCTGGAGCAGCCGCTCCATGAATTCGACGCTCCGCAAGAATTCCCCCCGGGCGCGGAGGAATCCGGCAGCGCTCGACTCGCGGAGGAAGCTCCCCTCGACGGCCGCCCGGTAGGCGATGTAGCTCCGCTCGAATTCGCCGATCGCTTCGTAGGCGGCGCCGATCTTGAGGGCCTCTTCGAAGGAGATTTCCTGGTCGGGCCAGCGCTCGATAAGGAGCTCGAAAAAGCGGACGATCTCTTCCGGCGGCCCCAACTCCAGATGCGCGTCGAGCAACATCAGGATCACGCGCTGGTAGACATCCGGCGGGAGTGTCCAGTCTGAAACCAGCGCGCCGAGGTGCTTCGAGGCCGGCCGGAAGTCGCCCTTCCCGAAAGCGATGCTGCCCAGGGCGAGCAATTCGTCGGGCGTAAGCCGATAGGGGTCTTGGCTCTGCTCTCCGGCGGCGAGCACGGCCAGCTGCCTGGCGGAAGCGACCGCCCGCTGCTCGGGGCGGTAGGCGTTTAAGACCACGGTGGGGGCGGCGCGGTACTCGCCCGGCACGGCCCCGTAGAGTTGGTACTCGATTGTGCCCAGCGATTGCGGGCTGCCAAGGTGGAAGACGATCCCTCCCGGCACGATCTGAAAGCTTTCGAACGAACCGCTCACCGATGGTTCGATCACCTCGGCGCCGCTGGGAATGGGCTCCTTGACCACCAGGTACTCGAGCGGATCCGCCGCGGGCGGGTTGCCAGCCAGCCGCTCGAGGGTCACCCGCACAACCGCCCTGCGCCCGGCGGGCAGTTGCTCCACCGAGTTGCGGAAACTCTGGTGCGCGCCGGCGACGATCGAGAAGCCGGGCGCGATCTCCCGGCCATCCACTTCGAGCGGGGCTGGCTCATAGGTCCGCTCGACCCGCCAGGCGGCGGTCGTGTTCTGGAGCCGGTTGCCCGGCACTAAGCCGCCGAGAATGCACTCATAAGCAAAACGCCCCTTGCCGGTGATCGCGAAGCGAACCTGCTGCGGACCCGAAACCAGCAGCGAAGCCGGGACATCGACGATTCGCGTTGCGGACGACGCGTCGATTTCAAGCGTTTTCACCGCCGTGCCGTTGACGAAGATTTCCAGCCGACAGGGTCCGGCGTCGAACGGCCGGTCGGCGAACCAGCCGCAAAGCGCCTGCACGGCGGGGCCCGTCGCCCTCTCGGGCGACCAGCGATGCCCGCTGCGGTGGGCGAGCAGCCAGTCGACCGCAGTCTTGGCCGAACCGGGCCGCACCTGTTCGGCGGCCAGTGCGCGGAGCGCTTCAAGCTCCGCCAGGGGCGCGCTGTCCGCCTGGAGATCGCGCTGGGCGGCCACGTCGAGCAGTTCGCCGGCCGGTCCGGCGCGGTCCATCGCCGCAAACGCCAGGGCCAGGTAGAGCAGCGACCGCGTGGAAAGCTCGCCGCGGATCCGCTGCAAGCGATTGGCGAGGTTGAAATCGCCCTGGCCGGCCAGCGCCATGGCGTGCAGGATGACCGCCTTGGCGTCGTCGTTGGTCCCCGCGGCCGCGAGTTGTTCGCGCAAGTATTCCAGGGCTTTTGGCAGCGTGCTTGGGGGCAGGGGATAGGCGGCGGCCTTGGCAAGACTCAACGCCCAAATAGCCTGGGAGGTTGCGAAAAGCTGCGATCGGGCGCTGTGCCAGGTCCAACCCCAGCCGCCGTCGTCCGACTGAGACAACACGAATAGGCCAATCGCCGACCGCACGCGGTCGTCCAGTTCGCGCATCGCGAGCCCGTCCGCGGCTTCTGCCTTCGTCAAGAGACGCCGCAAAGCAAGCGAAGCCATCAGGTCGGCGGCGGCGATCTCCACGTCGGCGGTGATCCGCGCCGTCTCGATCTGGCAGGAGGGCGGACGGCCTAGAACGGAGTCGAGCAGGCAGCGCTCGACGGTGGGACTGACGAGGATTTGCAGGCTCGGCGAGCGGATCGGCGCTGCCTCGGGCGGCTCGACCAGGGCAGCCGCATCCGCCGTCGCCAGGCCGGAGCGGATGGCATGCACGGCCGCGCCGAAGGGCAAGAGCGGAACGACGCGCCGCACGGTTACGCGGTCGCCCTCCGTGACGGCCGTCAATTCAAACTCGATCCGCACGTCGGGATCAGACCCTGCCGATCCGGCCGCCTCGGCGGGCTCGGGGCGGAGGAACTCCCGCTGGAATACCAGTTCAGCGCTGCCGCTCTTGGCGGCCTGAATCGTCTTCGCTTCTTCAACCGACCGGCCCAGAATGGTCGTCTTCAGCACAACGTCGATCGGACCACCGTCGGGCCGTGTTTGATGGACCGAGACGGGGATCTCGGCCTTGTCGCCTTCGACAAAGCCCAGCGGCAGCCGGAGTTCGGCGGACAGTCCCTTCTTGGCGACCAGCGATCGGCTCGTTTCGCCGACGAGCGTGTCGGCGGTGATCCCCGTTGCCCGGATCTGCCAGGTGGTCTCCCGCCTCGGCGCCTCGAGCGTGACGGTCGCTCGGCCGGACTCGTCGGTGATCACGGCGGGGTTCCAGTAGCCGTCTTCGTCGCTCGTGGGGGTCGGCGCGGACCAGGGGTCCGCCGGCGGCAAGGCGGCCGCGGCAGGAGGCGCGAACGGATCGGCGGCGAACGGATNNGGGGCCTGTTGTGGGGGATCGACGACCGCCGGCGGCCCCTCGCTGCCGCCTGCGATGCCACTGCCGGGGCCGTCCATCCCGCCGAGTCCGCCGAATCCGCCGCCCGCGGCCGCTGTGCCGCCGGGCTTGGCAACGGCGGACTGGCGGCTCTCTTCCTCCGCCCGCCGGGTCTCGATCCGCTGCCGTTCGGAGAGAATCTGCGGATCGACCGCTGCACTCTCGGGATGGTACGAAAAGGTGATGCTCGATCCGGTCCGCATCTCCGTATCGCGAGAGACGCCGCGGAACAGGTCCGCCGGATGCGCGCCGGGCAAGGGGAACCGTTCCCGGACGGATTGCTCCAGCATGGCCAGGCAGACCTCGGCCGAGACCGGTTTGCCCAGCGGATCGGTCGTCTTCACGGTCAGCTCGAGCTGTTCGCCCGGCCGAATCGGCCCTTCCGCGCCGCCGGCCCGTTTCCACGCCAGGTCGATCACAAGCTCGCGCTCGACTGCCAGCAGCGCGCTGGCTTGGTGGAGACGCCTGGTTGCCCGCAGATCGCCCTTCGGGTGGGCCTCGTCGGTGATGACCGCAACGGCCAACTCGAAGTTGGACGCCAACTGGGCAGTCACGGGAATCGACAGCGGGTTCGGCCCGGACCGCAGCTCCACGAGCCGATAGCCGAGGATCCGCGCTGCCTGAAACGTGATCAATCCCAGCGCGGGCCTCCCCCGCCAGTGGATGATCACGTCGGCCGTCTCGCCGACCTGCCAGGTGAGGCGGTCGGCGAGAACCCGCAGACGCGTCGGGTCTTCGTCCGCCGAAATCTCCAGTTCGGTTTGCGCGGAGACGGGATGATCGAACGGGTCCGTCCCCTCGGCGCGGAGCACGTAGCGCCCGCCGGCCTCCAGGGCGAGGCTCGTGCGCCCGACGCCGCTGGCCTGGTCCGTCGCCAGGTCGATCGTCCGGACCAGGCGTTGGCCCTCGATGCCGGCAACCGTGGTCCGCTCGAAGACCTTCAGCGCGAGCTTTTCGCCCACCGGCTTCCCTTCGGGCGTGAACGTCTCCGCCCTGATCTCGAACAATTCGCCGGCGAGGAACACCGTTCTCGCGGTTGAAAGCCTGATGGTGTATCCCTGCTTGGCGAGTTGGATGTCCACGCTGGCCTGAAGATTCCGCTGCGGCAGCTCGGCTTTCAGAGCGACCCGTTGGGTTTCGTGGAACTGGCGCGTCGGGAGTGAGAATCGCACGACGCCGCGCTCGTCGGTCCGTGCCGTGCGGGGCAAGTCGTCGCCGAGCATGTAGCGGACTTGCCTCCCGGCGAGCGGCGCGCCGTAGCAGGTTTCGGCTCGAATCGTCCCTTCGATGGTTTCGCCCCGGTAATAGACCGATCGCGGGCAGTCGATCACCAGCCGCACCAGCGCCGGCCGGTAGGCGTGCACGCGGAGCGTGCTATCATAGGAGCGACCGTGGTGATCGTGAACCACCAAACGGCACTGGCCTTCGGGGCACGACGCCGGCAAGGTGAACGCGTCGTGAAACGTGCCGAATCGGCCGAGCGTGAGCCTCTTCTGCCTCACCAGCCGGCGGCGGGCGTCGTAGAGTTCGAGCCGGCACTGCTTGCCCTCGTCGACCGCGTACCCGCCGGTCGCCACGCGGCGAATCCAGCCGCAGGCCTGGACCGGATCGCCGGCCCGATAGGCGGGCCGGTCCGTTTGAAGGTAGCCCGCGTGGTCCAGCCCTTTGGCGATTCTTAGTCCGGCCAGGCCGATCGCGTTCGACGCGGCGTGCCCACCCGAGAGGGCAAGCACACAGACAGTCTCCGCCTGGGCAAGCTGCCTGAGCTTCGTGCAAAACACGCCATCCGGCCCCGTCTCCGCTTCGGCGAGCATTTCCCGACCGTCGGAAATCAGCAGCCTCGCGCCGGGCCAGGGCTTGCCGGTGCGCAGATTCTCGGCAAACACGAAAACTTCGCCGCGCGAGCACTTGACGATCACGTCCAGGTCGCTGCGGATCGCCAGCGTGGTCGATTCGAGATGGTCGCTGCTCGCCGTGACGGCCATCACGCCGGCCTGATCCCCCTCGAAGGGCGTCTCGACGATCGTCTGGAATTCCTGATGCGCGCGGTAGCCAGCGATGGAGAGCTCGCTCGTCTTGTCCGGGTCGATCAGGCCGACGTCGAGTCGTTCGATGCCCGGCGGGCCGAACATCTTGCGGAAGTATGTCTCCATGTCGATGTGGTACGCCCGGATCGTTACGGACTCGATGTTCCGCGTCGCCAGCCGCAAGCGGACCGGCTGGTTGGTGCGAAAGACGTGCTCCGTGGCCAACGAGACGTGCTTCTCGGACAGCCGGGCGATCGCTTGCCGTGCGTCCGCCGCCTTGCTGCCCTGTTCGGCCTTTCGATACGCATCGAGGGCCTCCTCAAACTTGCCCAGGTCTTGTTCGAGCGTCTCGGCGATGCGGAGTTGGCCCCGGTCCGCCTCCGGCGTGCCCGGGTGTTTCGAAACCAGACGTGCCCAGGCGGCGATCGCCTCGTCGAACTTCTCTTCCGTGTGGAGCATTTCGCCGAAGAGAAACAGAATCTCGCGGCATCGGTGATCGAGCGGGTGGTGCGCCAGAAACTCCGCGAGGCTCTTCCCGGCCTCCGCCAGCCGCCCCTGCCGGCGCTGCTCAATGCCCTCGAGGTATTCCGTATCGATCACCGCCTGCTGGACCCCGCTCCACCGTTCGTCGGCGGGATGCTCCACGAGAAACCGGCGCCAGACGGCCAGCGCGTCGTCGAATCTCGACTGCGCCTGGTAGCTGCGGCCGAGCAGTTCGAGTGCTTCGGGCAGCTCGCCGCTGCGGGCCAGTCGCTCGTCGCCGAGAAGACCTTGCAGCCGATCCGCGGCGTCGGCGAAACGCTGTAGATGGAAAGCGCTCTTGGCAGTCAACAGCCGCGCCTTGGAGGCCAGGGGGTGTTCCGGAAACCGCGCCAGAAACGATTCCAGGGCCGCAACGCCCAGGTCCAGCTCGGCTGCGTTTGCCGGCTCCGGAATCCCCCGGGTTTCCGCCAGCCGGAAGGCGGCCTCGGCGATCCGCGGGGAGTCCGACTGTCCGCATTCGGCGAGGAGGTCTTCCCACGTCCGGCGAGCTTCCGCGCGCTTCCCGGATGACAATTGGCACTCGCCCAGGCGGAACCGCGCTTCGACCAGCAGGGCATGGCCGGGATGATCGTCCGCGAATCGGGCGAAGCGCTCGATGGCCGCAGCGCCATCGCCCAGCTCCTGGCAGCAGCGGGCGGCCAGCAGTTCGACCTCGGGCCGCTTCGCCGCCCCCAAACCCGCGCCGAGCGCCGCCGAATAGAACTCCAGCGCCTTGCGGTAGTCCGGTTCCCCCAGCGGATCGCTTGGCTGGAACGCCGCGTCGGCAAACTCGAGGTAGATGCCCGCAATCTGCTGCTTTCGACCGCTTCCGAACAGGTCCTCCGCCTCGCCGCGATAGATCCGTTCGGCCGCTCGATAGTCGCCTTGACCGACGGCGGCCGCGGCTTCCTCGAACCGGGCACGGCGCTGCCAAGGGCTTTGGGGAAACGCTTTGCTGACCGACGCGAAGACTTCGGCCGCCTTGGCATACTCGCCTTGAAGCGCCAGGGCCCTCCCCTTCAAATAAAAGAGGCAGTCCGTTGCCCCGGCGCCCCGGGCGATTGCCGCCTCGATGGCCTGAATCGCCTCGCCGTAATCGCGGTCCTGCATCCGCTGTCGGATCGCCTCGTCGACCGCGGGAGCGAGAACGGCGCGCCGCTGCGAATCGTCCACGGCGGTGCCCTTGACCGCTTCGGTAGGCGCTGCCGGTTCAGCCCCTGCCGCGTTCTCCAGACAAACGCCCAGCAGCAGGGCCGCGATGCTCGATACCCAGCCGGCGCGCGGCACGAAAAGACTCTGGCGAGACATGATGAGTCTCCCGGTTTTCCCAGGCGGCGGCCGGGGATATGGGAACGCCCCCCCGCGAGAAGGCCTGGCCGACTTCATCTTAGTCCGCGTTGCGATTGCCGCAAGCTTTCGGCAATTGACATGCTTTCCCCCCACTTGGGGCACTTCAGCGACAGGGCGGGAATCAGGAGGCCAGGGCGAGGCATGGCTGGAGAGCACCGACTGTGGCAGAATTGTCGGCAGGTTGCCGGCGCAGCCGCAACGCAACGCTGCCAAGAAAATCGCGGCAGGTCCCGTTTGCGGAGGGCGATTGCAGGATTACGAAAGGGAACGGAAATTCCTCCACACGAAAACCAGGCTTGGGCGAAGACCAGGCTGCCAATTCCGATGAGGTCCGATGGACCACACACGTGCAAGGAGACGATCCGATGAGCTCGAATCTGATTCGTGTCAGTTCGCAGTCCCGGCGTGAATTCCTCCGGCGCTCGGCGGCGGCCGCGGCGGCTGTGCCTGCCTTGGGCATCGCCCGGCTGGCCCATGCTGCCGGCAGCGATGTGATCCGGATTGGCATGATCGGCTGCGGCGGACGCTGTACGGGCGCGGCGATCGACGCCATGACCGCCGACCCGGCGACACGGCTGGTCGCCATGGCCGATCCGTTCCTCGATCGCGTCAAGGCCAAGCGCGACGTGCTGGGCAAGGCGAAGCCCGAGCAGGTCCAGGTCGACGATGACCACTGCTTCTGCGGGCTGGACGGCTATCGGGAGGTCATCGAGTCGGCCGACTACGTGCTGATCGCCTGCGCGGCCAAGTTCCATCCGCTGTATGCCAAGGCCGCCGTGGAGGCCGGCAGGCACGTTTTCGTGGAGAAACCGCACGGGATCGACCCCGGGGGCGTCAAGGTCCTGCTCGAAGCCGCCGAAATCGCCAGGAAGAAGAATCTGGGCCTCTTGTCCGGCCTCCAGAGCCGGTTCAGCGCGCCCATCCGCGAGACCATCGATCGCGTGCACGACGGCCAGATCGGCGAGATCGTGGCCATCGAGGAGAACTACCTCCGCGGTCCTTACGGGCGCACGGACCGGCCCAAGGACCTCCGCGAACTGGAGATCCAGATCGGCAACCAATACCGCTTCGCCTGGCTGTGCGGCGACGACGTGCCCCAGTCGCTGGTGCACAACCTCGACCGGGCCACCTGGGCGCTGAAGGAAACGCCCCCGGAGAGATGCCGCGGCTTGGGTGGGCGATCCGGCGTGCAGAATCTGCTCGGCGACGTGTTCGACCACCACTCGGTCACCTATCAGTACGCCGATGGCGTGCGTCTGTATGCCTTCTGCCGCACGACCCTCCACTGCTTCAACGAGACCTCCAGCATCTACCTGGGCACCAAGGGCGTCGCCTATCCGATGGCCGGGCGGATCACGGGGCAAAACGAATGGACGTTCGCCGGCAAACAGGAGCCGGCAACCGTCGTCGAACACCGCGAACTGCTCAAGTCGGTTCGCGCCGGCAAGCCGCTCAACTGCGGCGACTACATGGCCCGCAGCACGCGGGTGGGCGTTATGGGCCAGATGTCCTGCTACAGCGGCAAGGAGGTCACCTGGGACCAGGTGTGCCAATCGGACTACTTCATCCCGCCCAAACCCGAGGCCTGCACGTGGGACATGGAACCGCCGACCAAGGCCGACGCAGACGGCGTCTACCCGGTGTGCTTCACACCCGGGGTGAGTCAGAACGTCTGACTATCCGGCGGTTGAGCCTCGACGATGACCAGATGGAATCTGGCGGAATCGATGGAGCCCTCGCGGCACGCATTTCGAATCCCCCAACAAGAAACGGAGGCGTTGACAATGACCAATCAAACAGTTGCGACCGCCAGGACGATTGTCTTTCTCTTGATGTTCCTGACCTGCCTGGCCGCTGGGCGGAAGAGCGGAGCCGATATTTTGGAGCATCTTGGTTCGATGGCGGACAGACTGACCAATCAAACGAAGCCGCCCGCGACGCTGGAGGAATGGAAGGCAGGCCGAGAGGAACTCCGAAAGAAGTACATGGAAATCATCGGTCTCGACCCGCTTCCGGAAAAGACTCCGCTTCATCCCAGGCTCGTGGGGGCGGCGGTTGATTTGGACCACTGTACTTTTCAACGCGTCGTGTTTGAAAGCCGCCCGAAGGTCTTTGTGGCAGCCCACCTCTATATTCCGAAAGGCGTTTCATTCCCCGTTCCCGCTGTCATTCACGTTCCCGGCCACAGCCGGAGAGACGCATACAGGGCCCATCCGCGCACGTATGCCGAGAATGGTTTCGTGTCGATCGCCCTGCCGATGGTCGGTGAAGAGGGTAAACGGGGCGCCGGATGGGGCAAGTGCGGGGAATACGGCCCGATCAGGGGCCACTTCAACTGGTACAGTACGGGTTATTCCGCAATCGGACCTTCGGTCTGGGACGGGATCCGCGCCGTGGACTACCTGCTGACGCTCAAGGACGCCAACGGGCGTGCGATGGTGGCAGAAGACAAGATCGGCATGGCCGGTCTCTCAGGTGGTTCGGCGCGCACGTTCTGGACAGTCATCGCTGATCCGCGCATCGCCTGCGCCGCTGCCTCATGCGGATTTACAGCAATCGAGGATTACGACCGGCCGGGAGGGATCAATGGTACGTGTGATGTGCACCTCTTCTACAATTGCTTCGGCCTGACCTATGGGGAACTCTATAGCCTGATTGCGCCCAGGGCATTGCTCGTTCAGCATGGAACCAAGGATACGCTCTATCCAAACCCGAAGCCTGTTGCTGATTATGTCGGGCAGATCTACAAGCTTTACGGGAAACCGGAGAGATTTGAGTTTGCTGTTTATGATCAAGGACACAGTTACGGGGGCGGCGTCTGGGATCGTGAAAATTCCTGGATGGACAAGTGGCTGCGGGCGGGAGACTCACCCTTGACGCTCCACGGCGAATTCGCCACGACGCTGACCTGCTTCCCCGACGGGGAGCCTGCCGACATGGCCCATACGGAACAGCTCTTCACGCCCCCGACTCCTCAGTGGACGATCAAGACCAGAGAGGAATTCGGTCAATTCAGACAGACTCTCATGAGACACCTCAAGCACAGCATTATCCCGACCGCCTTCGAAGACCTCGATGCCCAACTGCGAACCGTGGAGCAGGAGGAGCATCCGGAGTACTTCGTCCGACGGAAGGAGCTGACGTTGGGCAGTGGAGCGCTGACGCACCGGGGCACCTTCTTCGGCAAGCCGAAAGGAGCCCGCAAGACCGTGATTCGGCTGGCCGACGACAAGATCGACGAAGCCGCCCTCACCGCCTTCTACCGCAACACCTTCCTTGAAGACGGCGTCAACCTGTTTTGTCTTGAAATCACCGGAATCGGAGAAAACCCGTGGTCGACGGCGAACCGTTATCTGTACGACCGTTTTGCACAGCTTGTCGGCCACACGAAATGCTCGCTGCGCATCAACGATATCCTTGCCGCAGTTGCGACCATCTCCCGAGAGCAAGAGGTGAACCCCGAGGCCATCTATCTGTGGGGGAAAGGGAACCTTGCCGTGCCGGTGATCTACAGCGCTGTGGTAAACAGTCAGATTGCCGGTGTCATTTTGGAGGACGCGCCGGATCGCCACGTCGGGATTACTCCCGTCGAGGCAACCGAATGCGAAACAGCGCTGTTTCACATCCTTAAATACGCTGATATTCCCCAGGCGTGCGGATTGATCTTTCCCCGCAGGATAATTCTCACGGGGAAGAAATCGGCTGGGCTGCAATGGACAAAAGCACTTTACGGAGATCTCGGGGCCGGGGAGAGTTTTGTTGAGCACGAAGGGGCGGTGACCGCTTTGCTCAACAACCTTCCCAGCCGAGGTTTGGCCCCACCCATGCGTTGAGAGCGGACGGCGGCAGCCTTGTGCAAAACCGCGTGAGATGGGGGCGACCGACCGGGGTCATTGAATCTCGCCCCCTCGCGTTGAATCCACCCGCCGGTGGGGAGGACGTGAGCTGCTCGCGCCGGGCCCGCTCTGAACCAGCCGATCTACGGGCCGCAAGGTTCGGCCGCCAGCAGTCCGGCGGCGACGAACTGGCGGCGGGCTTCAAACGCAACCACCGCTGCGCTTACCGAGAGATTCAGGCTCCGCGGCGGTGTGCGGATCGGAATCCGCAGGCAATGCTCCCGGTTGTTCTTGAGGAGCGATGCTGGCAGACCGGCTGACTCGCCGCCAAACACCAGCGCATCGCCGGGCGCGTAGCGCGGTTCGGTGTAGAGCCGCCCCGCGCGTTTCGAGAAATACCAGAAACTCCGGCTGCTGAGCCGATCGCGGAGTTGCCGCCAATCGTCGACGACCTCCCAGTCGAGGTGTTCCCAGTAATCGAGGCCCGCGCGGCGCATGTGCCTGCTGTCAAGCTGGAAACGGAGCGGCCTGACAAGCCAGAGCTTGGCCCCGAGGGCAACGCAGGTCCGCGCGACCGCGCCGGCGTTTTGGGGAATCTCGGGTTGGTGGAGCACGAGGTGGAGCAGTGGCTGCGTCGAGGCGTCAGGGGGGTGCGGCATTGCTGCTGGTTGTGGGCGTGCGGCAAAGTTGAGCGAAAACATCCCGTCGGGGCGGCCAATCGGCGGCGAGTTCACGCGTTTTTTTTCGCGAGACAGGCCCTTCTTGCCCGATTGTACAGAATTCTCACGGCCGGCGCGCGTTCGCCCCGCACGAGCCGGCGGCCTCCCCCGACTGGGGTGGCCTGGCAGTTTCCCAGGACAATGCGTCTTAGCGCATCGCTTGCTCGCGGTCTCCGCAGCGGCCCGACGCGACAGGAGACTTGCTTGCTCGACGTCGACGAGAAGCCCATATTGAATGGAAGGCAATCGGCGTCGAGGCCCGCGGCGACTTCCGCCCCTATCCCACTTCTCCTTGCGTACGGAATCCTTGGTCGATGCCCGGCATGCACCATCGAGACGGACATTCCAAGTCACGCTCCTCCCCCAAATGGGGCGTCGTCCTGCTTGCCGCCCTGGGGGCCGTGGCAGGGTGCGACAGCTCAACGGCAAACCCCACCATAGAGGTGGACCTCCGGTCCAAGCGTGAGATTCCCGCCAGTCTGCCAGCCGAGATCGCAGCAAACGTCGAACTGCTCTATTCCGCAGACGCGGTGGAGCGTGTCCGAGGGGCCTCGCGGCTCGGGGCGCTGGGTCGCGCGGGGGCGCCGGCCGTGCCGTTTCTGATCGATGCACTTGCCGACCCGAATTGGCAAGTTCGCCAGCAGTCCGCCGAGGCCTTGGGCTCGATCGCGGACGAGCAAGCGGCTGTGCCGCTGATTGCCGTTCTGACCGATCGGGAGGGGGACTGGGGGGCCCGGGCAGCCGCTGCAAGGGCACTCGGGGCGCTGAAAAGCCCGCAAGCGGTCGAGCCGCTGGCCTCGGTGCTCAACGATATGAACGCCCATGTGCGGCAAATGGCGGCAATTTCGCTGGGCCAGATCGGTTTGGGGATGGAAACCGCCACGGCGGCCCTGGAAATGGCTGCCCGGAGCGACCCGGATGTGGCGATACGCTTTGCGGCCGCTGAATCCTTGCGACGGCTTGGCCAGCCCCATTGAGCCGGGCGATTGGGTCGCGGAGAAAGGTCTTCCAACAATTCTTGAAGGCCGCCACAGCGCGGTTTATACTGGAGACTCCTTGCACCACCACCGAAGGGTGGTTCCAGGGCGGTGCGCGGCCGGGACACCGCCGGACTCTCCTCGGTAAGATCACGTTCATCCACTCGCAACTTGTCGAACCAGCCGGCTCGAAGCGACGTAATACGTCACGTCTCCTTGTTTGTCGCGCGATACTCGAGGCAACGCATGAACTCCGATGTAATTATCGAGACCCGAAACCTCACCAAGGTCTACCGGGATTTCTGGGGTCGGCAGAAGGTTCAGGCATTGAAGGCCCTGGACCTGGAAATCCGCCGAGGTGAGATCTTCGGCCTTCTCGGGCCGAACGGCTCGGGCAAGACCACGACGATGAAACTGCTGCTCGGCTTGCTGTTTCCCACCAGCGGCCAGGCGCTCGTGTTCGGGCGCGACGCCACGAACGTCTCCAAGAACGAACGCATCGGCTACCTCCCGGAAGAATCCTACCTCTACCGCTTTCTGAACGCCGAAGAGACGCTCGATTTCTACGGGCGGCTGTTCAATATGTCGGCCAAGGTCCGCAGGCAGCGGATCGCCCACCTGATCAACCTGGTCGGCCTCGATCTGGCCAAGCGGCGGCAGCTCAAGGAATACTCCAAGGGAATGACCCGGCGGATCGGCCTGGCCCAGGCCCTGATCAACGACCCCGAATTGATCCTGCTGGACGAGCCCACCAGTGGACTCGACCCGATCGGCACGCGGAACATGAAGGACTTGATCCTCGACCTGCGGGCGCAGGGCAAGACGATCGTCCTCTGTAGCCACCTGCTGGCCGACGTGCAGGATGTCTGCGACCGGATCGGCATTCTCTACCAGGGCGAATTGCAGGAGCTCGGGCGAGTCGACAGCCTGCTGGCAATCCAGGATGTGACCGAGATTCGCGCCTCGGGATTGGCTGCGGAAGCGGAGGCCGAGATCAGGCAGGTCGTCGACCGGCACCAGGGGAAGGTGCTTAGTGTGGGGCATCCCACGACCACGCTGGAAGAGCTGTTCTTGAAGATCATCGCCGAAAGCGAAGCCCATCCGGGGCGCCGCGTCCGCGGCGGGGGGGGTGGCAATGGTTCTTGAAAAAGAAATCCCGCATTTCCTGGAGTGGATCGGCGGGGCGGCGCTCCAGTGGTGCATCGTCCTGGGCGTCCTCGTTGTCCTGGGCCTCTGCTTCGGCCTGCTGGTGTCGATCATCCGCCGCGGGCCGGTGCGGGGCACCGCCTCCCTGTTCCGCGTGGCCTGGTCGGCCCTGGCCGACGTCTGCCTGATGTCGCCGCGGCGAATCAGCGCCTTGGCCTGGCTTGCCGTGAAGGAGTCGATTCGCAAGAAAGTCGTGGTCGCCGTCGGGATTTTCATCCTCGTCTTGATGCTGGCCGGATGGTTTCTCGACCCGGCAAGCGAGGACCCCGGCCGGCTCTACTTGAGCTTCGTGATGAGCACGACGAGCTACCTGGTCCTGCTGCTGGCGTTGTTCCTGAGTGTTTTCAGCCTGCCGGGCGATCTGAAGAACAAGACGCTTCACACGGTCGTGACCAAGCCGGTCCGGCACAGCGAGATCGTTCTCGGGCGGATCATCGGCTTCACGGCGGTCTGCACGTTCCTGCTGGCGGTGATGGGCGTGCTGAGCTACCTGTTCGTCGTTCGAGGCCTCGCCCACGAGCACGTGCTGATGGCGGCCGACATGGCCCCGCGCGACGCAAAGGCCGCCGCTCGCGGCGAGGCGGTCACGCTGATCGGCAAGACGAGCAAGCAGCACGGCCACAGCCATGAGGTCGTCGTCGATCCCTCGGGCGCGACGCGGACTCGCTTGGAGCACGGCCACACGCATACGGTCGTGGTGGACAATTCCGGCCCCGAGACGCGGTACCGCGTCGGGCCGCCGGAGGGGGTCCTCGTGGCGAGAGTCCCCGTTCGCGGCAAGCTGCGGTTTCGCGACACCGAGGGGAGGGACAAGAAGGAGGGAATCAACGTCGGCGACGAATGGACCTACCGGAGTTATATCCAAGGGGGCACGCCCGCCGCGGCGATTTGGAGCTTCGAGAATCTCCGCCCGGGGCAGTTCCCGGATGACCAGTTGCCGATCGAGATGACGCTCGGCGTCTTCCGGACGCACAAGGGCGAGATCACCCGGACGGTGCTCGGCGGCCTTTCGCTGCGGAATCCCGACACGGGCTTGACCGTCGAGGTGGAGATTTTCGAGTCCAAGGAATTCGTTGCCCAGCGGCTCTGGGTGCCGCAGCAGATCGTCAAGTATTCCAACCGCCAGGTGATCAGCCGGCAGGAGGAGACCCCCGAGGGGCTGAAGCTGACGCCCCCGCCGGATCAATTGGACATGGGCCTGGCGCAGAAGACCGAATTCGACCTGTTCGAGGACCTTGTCACGCCCGACGGCCGGCTGGAAATCTGGCTCCAATGCCTCGAGCCGGGCCAGCACTTCGGGGCCGCGCAGCCGGACCTCTATCTCCGCGCCGCCGACGCCTCGGTGCCGCTGAACTTCCTCAAGGGTTTTTACGGAATCTGGTTGCAGGTCCTCGTGCTGACCAGCTTCGGCGTGATGTTCAGCACGTTTCTCAGCGGGGCGGTGGCGATGCTGGCGACGGTCGGCGTGTTGATCGCCGGCTTCTTCACGGACTTCATGGCCGCGCTGGGCCGCGGCGGGGTGATCGGCGGCGGTCCGATCGAGTCGTTCCGGCGGCTGGTGACGCAGGACAACATGATGAGCGACATGGCGCCCGGATTGACGACCGACGTGATCAAGCTCGCCGACCGGCTGTTCGAACCGGCGCTGCGGGTCGCCGCCGCGCTGCTGCCTCCGTTCGGCGAGTTCAGTTGCGCGAATTTCGTCGCCAGCGGCTTCAATATTCCGCCTGATTTCATCTTCACGCGGACGGCCACGGCGTTGGCCTTCCTGGCGCCGCTGTTCGTGATCGGGTATCTATTCATGAGAAATCGGGAGGTCGCCCGATGAGTTCGCAGCGCGCTTTTGCCTTGAAGATCGCTTATATCGTGGCGATTGGCCTGTTGCTGATCCCGCTGTTTCTCCTGGCGCGCCCGTCGAGCGCGGACCGGGCGGGGGGAAAGCTCTCGCAACTCCGCGCCGCCGAAGGACTGAGCGAGGCCGAGTTGGGCGAAATCGATCCGGCCAGCGAGGCGATGAAGCTCAGCACGTTCGGCATGCGCGGCGTGGCCACCGCCGTCCTCTGGCTGAAGTCCAACGACTACAAAAAGAAGAAGGACTGGACGAACTTCGCCGCCGCGCTGAACCAGATCATCCGCCTCGAGCCGCATTTCGCCTCCGTCTGGCAGCACCAGGCGTGGAACATCGCCTATAACGTCTCCGTGGAATTCGACGACTACCGGGAACGCTACCGCTGGGTCATCAAGGGGATCGAATTCCTCATCCGGGGCGTCGACTACAACAAGAAGAATCCGCGGCTCTACGCCGACGTCGGCTGGGATATCGCCCAGAAGATCGGCACCGCCGACGAGAAGGTCCAGTTCCGCAAGCTGTTCGTCGCCGACGATGAGTTCCACAACAAGTACCGCACGCCGACCTACGAGGATCGCGACAACTGGCTGGTCGGGAAAAGCTGGTATGTCAAGGCGGAACAGCTCCACCGCCAGGGGGAAAGCATCGGCAACATGGGAGAGAACATCTTCTACGCCCGGCGGCCGATGTGCCAGATGAACTACGCCAGGAACATCGAAAGCGACGGGACCCATTTCGGCGAGAGGGCGAAGCAGAATTGGGAAAAGGCCCATCGCGAGTGGACCACGGAATTCGGGGCCATGCCGATCCGCACGACATACCGCAAGGACGACGGCAGTGGCGTGATCGAGATCGTCTTGAACGATTACGAGGGACTCTCCACGGAAATCGCCCGCTACGCCGAGGAGTTGAACGCGATCCAGCCGGGACTCGTCGATGAGTTGTTCCTCAAACGCTGGAACAAGCTCGATCCGCAGGACAAGAACGCCTGGCGCTACATGACCAGCAAGAATCCCGTCGCGCTGGGCGCCGAGACCGTTGCCAGGCTGCTCGACCAGCACGAACCGGGGTGGCGGAGCACGGACATCGGGCTTGTCCGCCCGCTGATCACCAGCCAGCAGGCGGCGGCTCTGGAGAAGCCCCAGGCGCTCCGCTCGGTGCGCGAGTCGGAACTGGCCGATCAGGCCTGGACCACGATCGGCGAAGCCGCCTACCGGGCAAACGACGCCTTGCAGGTCAAGATGGAAGACATCGCCCGCCAGATGGAGGGCGAAAATCGGCGAAAGGCCTTCCAACTCGTCCAGAAGGCGGAGACTCTCGAAAGACAGCGCGGGATCATCGGCAATTACCGCCAGACGGTCAATTATGAGGAGTGGAAGTTCCGCGCGTGGTACGAACAGCTTCCCGAGGCCCTCGGCGCCCGCGAGTATGTCTTCAAGGGGCGCCAGGCGCTCCAGGACGCGCTGCTCCCCGAGGCGGCCGACCACTTCCGCCGGGGCCTGGAGGATTGGGGAAAACTCCTCGCCCGCGAGGACTGCCGGCGGTTGGCCGACGACCGCGACACGATCGACGATCTGAAGGAAGTCATCGGCAGCTACGTCTCGCTGCTCAATCAGCGCGACGAGCTCTTCCCGGAGGATTTCCCCCTGGCTGATTTCTACGGGCGGCTGGCGGCCTCCGATCCCGGCGGCGGTGTGGCCACGGCCCGCGAAGCCGCCGATTTCGCCGCCCGGACCCTTGCCGAGGGCGACCCCGAGAAGGCGGCCGACGCCTTCCAGAGCGCGTTGAATTCGTGGAACCGCGCGGTCGAGGATTTCCCCGCCTTGGCCCTGATGATCGATCGCGATATCGGCAACGAGGTGCTCGCCACGCTGGAAGGCTATTCGGCGGCCCTGGCGAGGGCCGGCAAGCAGCTCCCCCCCGACTTCCAGCTCGCCGAGTTCCTCGGCCTGCAATTGACGCACGCCCCCGAGACCATCGAGGCCCGGCGGCAACAGAGGTCGGCCGCCGAACAACTCCGCGACAGCGAGTACCCGGCCGCCGAGGAGCACCTGGAAAAAGCCATCGCGGCCTGGCGCGGATTGATCGACCGCTTCCCCAGCGTGGCAAACGGCGGAGATCCGGCGATCGCAGCGGAGATTTCCGAAACGATCAACCTCTACCGCAAGGTGCTCGAACTCCGCGGCAAGGAGTTTCCCAAGGATTTCAAGCTACAGCGTTTTGTCGACAGGCAGCAAAGCCAAGCCTGATCGGGCCCGCCCTGCCGCGCTGCCCGATTGACCCGTGGTCCGCGCGGCAGCCCGCCGGCTATTGCTCGTCGAGCAGTTCGACGGCCGCGAACTTCTGGCCTTCGAGCATGGCCAGGCTCGCGCCGCCGCCGGTGCTCACGTGAGAAACCTTGTCGGCGAAGCCGAGTTGGCCGATCGCCGCCGCGCTGTCGCCGCCGCCGATGATGCTGATCGCTTCGCTGTCGGCGATCGCCTGGGCGACGGCCTTCGTGCCCGCGTCGAACGGCGGAGTTTCGAATACGCCCATCGGCCCGTTCCAGACCACGGTCTTGGCCGTCTTGACCAGTTGGGCGTACATCTCGGCGGTCTTCGGGCCGATGTCGAGCCCCTCGAACCCGTCGGGGATCTCGCCGGTCGTAACGATCCTCTTTTCTGCGGCCGCGGCGTCGTCGGCGGTCTTGGGGAAGCGGTCGGCGCAGTGCGTGTCGACCGGCAGGACCAGCTTGTCGCCACCGGAGGCCAGCAGCTCCTTGGCCAAGGCGACCTTGTCGGTTTCGACCAGGCTGCCGCCGACCTTGCCGTCCTGGGCCAGCGAGAATGTATAGGCCATCGCGCCGCCGATCAGGACCTTGTCGCAGATGCCCAGCAAGTTGTTGATCACCTGGATCTTGTCCGACACCTTCGCGCCGCCGAGGATCGCCACGAAGGGCCGGGCCGGCTTGCTGATCGCGTCGGCAAGGTACTGAATCTCCTTGGCCACAAGGAATCCGGAGACCTTGGGCTTGCCGGCCATGGCTTCGGGCACGGCGACCATCGAGGCGTCGGTCCGGTGGCAGGTGCCGAAGGCGTCGTTGCAGTAGATGTCCGCCATCGCGGCCAGCTCGGCGGCGAACTGCCGATCGCCCTTCTTCTCGCCCTTGTTGAACCGCAGGTTCTCCAGCACGAGCACGCCGCCGGCCTCCAGCGCCGCCGCCTTCGCCTTGGCGTCGTCGCCGACCGTGTCGGCAGCGAAGGCGACCGACTTGCCGAGCAATTCTCCCAGCTTCGCCGCGGCCGGCTTCATGCTGTACTTCGCGTCGCCCGGCCCGCCTTCCGGGCGCCCCAGGTGGCTCATCAGGATCAACTTGCCGCCGCGGTCGATGACCGACTGGATCGACGGCAGCGCCATGCGGATCCGCCGGTCATCCGTCACGTTCAGGTCCGCATCGAGCGGCACGTTGAAATCCACCCGCATCAAGACGGTCTTGCCGGCCACGTTCACGTCTGCAATCGTCTTCTTCGCCATGATATCTCTGGTCTCCTCAAGCCTTTCGAGGTCGGGCGCCGCTGTTGCCGTGGCCGCGCCGGCGCGATTCCTCCCTGGCGACCGCGGCGGCCTTTCCAAGCCGAAGCGGACCGGTCCGCTTGCACCAACTGCGGCCTTTAGCCGGGCAGCCAGCCACGAATCGCTGAGTTTACCGGCTGAAAAGCATTCTGGGAAGTCCTTGCGCTGGCCGATTCGTCCCCCCTGCCGCGTCAGGTCGATGACCCAGGCGGAGGGGATTTCCGCTTCGACAACCCGCCGCGCAAGGTTCACCCAGGCCTGGCAGCGGTCGAGGACCGCGCTGTCGGCGGTCGCCACGATCTCGGACGACGCGGCCAGGATCGGGTCGGGGTCGGCGACCAGGTCCACGCTCCACGGCCACCCCTGCTCGCCGGCTACACCGAGGATCAACTGCTTCAGACGCCCGCTGTTCGAAACCGGCCGGTCCAAGTACCACCGGCAGCCGGCGGGGCGCAGGCCGGCGAGCGTGCGGCCGATGGATTCCAGCGCCGGCCGGGTCTCCACCACCTTGCGGAAACTCCCGTGCATGCTGGCCATGTCGCGCATCGCCCCTTCGCGCCCCACGAGCACCACCGCGCCGGCAAGCGCTGCCTCGACCGTCGTCAGCAGGTTGTACCCGTCAATCCAGATCTCACGTCCCTTGACCTCGTCGGGATCGACGCAGGCGGCGCGCCGCCGGTCGCGGACCTGGTCGGAGCAGACGCTCCGGGCGACGGCCACCCGTTGCCGCGCCGCCAACTCGAATCGATCGCCGACGAGTTTCAGCGAGGACTTGGGAGGATAGCCGCGGCTGAGAAGCCAGACCAGGTCGGCGGCCGCCTCGCGAATTACGGGAAGCCGCTCGCCGGCGAACAGTCCGCCGTCTTCCGGATGAGGCCCGCGATGGATTCGGCGGTCCGGCATCGAACACACAGACAAAGGAGAATTCACGGATCGCAGGCGCTCCGGCGCCGCCCACAGAATAGGCGTTTCCCGCGATGCCGGCAAGCGTCGCTGTATCCACGCATCCGGGCTTTGTTGTAGAGGCGATCTGCAGGCGACTGCACGGGTGTCTCATAATAGGTTCTTCCGAAATCCGATCGTGCACTCGGTCTGGTCATCAAGTAGTAGGTGCCCTCCGGATACGTTGACAGCAAGTCACCCGCCTGGGAAGCCAGGGATCCGACAAAGGCATCTGCGGGCGTCGGATCGTTCTGAGCATATTGCTCTGCCATGTCTTGTAGCATCGAGAGACTCAATCCCGAGCCGTCCAACCCATTCGGATCCCCAAACATCCCCGGCGAATTCCCCACATACCGGTACAGGTGCCGATCCCCGCCGGCAAAACCGATCGGATCCTCCGAGAACCACCGCCCCACCCCCGCGTCATACCAGCGGTTCAGGTTCCACTGCAAGCCCGTGTCGTCGTCGAAGTAGCGGCCAGTGAAGCCGAAGATCGTGTCGACCGTTGGGCCCCGACTTCGAATGGACCTTGCCAAAAGCCTCGTAGACCTTGTGGTTGGCGATCGTCGTGACGTTCGTCGCCGCGTTGTACGTCGCCACGTCGCGGATCGTCCCCTGCCAGTCGGTCATCGGCCAGCCGTCGGGCGCAAGCGTGCGGTTCTGGCGGCCCATCTTCCCGGCGCCGAAGGTCTCGTAGCCGTAGGAGGTCTGTTCGTAGTTGGTTCCTTCCGTACCGGAGCCGGAGGAAGGAGTGTCGTCGTACACCCGTGTGGACACGAGACGCGTCTTGCTGTACTGATAGGTGGTCCTGGCGGTGTAGTCCGACTGGAGAACCGTAGCCGAGG
>LSQX01091560.1_pt1 | contig 24195 bp, 22 predicted proteins | sample 654561 | NCBI WGS metagenome assembly LSQX01 (sample SAMN04489861, study PRJNA283612) | anaerobic digester metagenome | isolation source: 4 biogas reactors fed with cattle manure at either 37C or 55C with and... | place: Denmark: Kongens Lyngby | collected 2014
GGATGTCAAATCACCCATTCTTTTGCCTACTCCGGAATTAAGAATCAGTCCTTTCACTTTTCCAGCACTCCTTGCTAATTAAACAACGGTATTTAGAAATTCCTTATATTTAAATCTTTTTACTCACATGTTCTTAAATAATCCATAAACACGGCTTTATTTTGTGCAGGTGTTGTAGTCGGTCTGCCAAGATTATCTCTGGAGCCAATAGCGCATTTTATCTCAATAAAAATCGGACCATCGGTGTTTTTTACATCTCTTAGAACCTTGTCCAACTCATCAGTGTTAACTGCTTGATATGCTGCTTTGTAGCCGCAGCCCAATGCTATTTGAACTAAATTAATACTATGCGCTGACGTGGGCATTCCCCCTACCGATTCATGAGCACAGTTATTTATAACAACATGTATATAATTCTTAGGTGACTTGTCAGCTATCACAGCCATTGAACCCATATGCATCAATACAGCGCCATCACCATCAATACACCATACCCTTGTATTGGGTTTGTTAAGTGCAATACCTAAAGCAACGGAAGAGCTATGTCCCATAGAACCGACTGTTAAAAAATCATATTTATGGGATTGTCCTTTCTGCTCCCTGATTTCAAAAAGCTCCCTGGATGTTTTCCCTGTAGTTGATACGATTATATCCCCATCGGCTATATCTGTAATGCGTCGTATAACATCCTCCCGGCGCATTGTATTTTCATTCTTATAGTCTACTTTCCTGTCATAAAATAGGGCACCCTTCTTAACCACAAATGCCACACTTTTACCAGAACGCAGCAAAGTCATAAACTCAGCTAACTTATCTTCTAAATCTTTTTCAGTTGTAGTCTTATCAATCACCATGTAAGCTATATCCATAACCTCAAGAAGTTTTAATGTTACTTCTCCTTGAAAAGTATGTTGCGGCTCATCCTTTGTACCAGGCTCACCACGCCATCCAATGACAAATACACAGGGGATTCCATAAACTTTTTCATTCAATAGAGAAGCAACCGGATTGATAATATTACCAAGTCCACTATTTTGAAGATAAACGCATGGAATCCTACCGGTAGAGAGATAATACCCGGCTGCTATAGCCACGGCATTTCCTTCGTTTGCCGCAATAATATGGTTGTTTGAATCCCCATAAGAGCCGGAAGCTCCATAAGCTGCAACTAAATAATTACATAGTGGCTTTAATTGAGAATCAGGTACTCCCGTGTAAAAATTAATTCCATTATTTTTAAGCTGTTTTACAAAATCTAATACGTTGATAGTTCCGTACCTCCTTTAGCTTAAAGCTAAATATATACTTTTTTTCTGCTTCTTTGCATGTTAGTATTGAACAAAAAATCATAAATTCCATCTAAAAACTGTTTTAAACGGTATAGATAAATCCGCTTGAAATACTCTATGGATATCCGTTATGCTTGATACAGGTTTATCTTCAAATATAATAGTAGAAAGTCTGTTCTGGAGTTTTTTGTTTCCCAGCAATTCAACAGCTTTCTGAAAATCAGTTCTACCTGAACGACTGCATCCAATAAAACTTAATCCTTTTTCCAATATGTCTCTAGTGTATATAGGGACTTTGTTTTCCGAAACACCTAGTAACATTACTGTTCCCTGAGGGTTGATATATCTAATAATATCATCAATAGCGAAATAACTACCCTCACCACCTACGCATTCAAAAGCATGATCAACTTCAAAATCGGATGGTAAGTAATCTGCTAAATAGGTTTTATCAACAAAGGAAAAATGGGAAAGCTTGTTTATGTTTTTTCCTACTACAATAATTTCCGATTCCGTCTGAAGCTCCTTTAATAAAGATGCTACAGTATATGCCAGACTGCCATCACCCCAAATACCAATGATCCCCCTATTTGAATGTGCAGCCAAATCAAACCTGGTAATTGCATGTACACCCACACTTACAAATTCGGTAATAGCTGCTATGGGTAATTCTATATTTTCAAACTGCACTACTCTATCCGGTAAAAGATTGACTAATTCACGCATAAAACCGTCGTGACCACTGGAAAGAAAAAAAGAATCTTTTGCATAGTTTTCATAAATTACATCATTTTTCGTTGAAGAATGATTGGGTATCATCACAACCCTTTGACCCTCTTTGAATGTATTTGTGTCATCAAAGACCACTGTTCCACAACACTCATGAATTAAGGCCATCGGAAGCTTTTCTTTCATTACTTTTCCACTTCGCATACCTTGATAATACCGTTGGTCGGCTTGACAAATAGACATATATTCCGGTCTTATAAGCACCATTTCCTTTGTATCAAGAACTTCATGTTTAACGGAAATAAGCTTGGGGCTGACAAGTTGATAAACATAGTTAATCAATAGCCATTCCTCCCACCATGGCCTGTGCTACTTTATAATCATTAACCGTTGTTATCTTCATATTTGCAGCATCACCCATTACCAAATGTACGTACATTTTTCTTTTGACCAAAATATTACAGGCATCTGTCAGGATATCCTTTTCTTCATCAGACAAATCATAATATGCCTTTTTAAGTTTAGCAATTTTAAAACTTTGTGGGGTTTGTCCCTGATACATATGACTGCGAATAGGAATGTTAGTAATGCTGATACCATTCTTTGATTCAACTATGGTATCTGTTGCAGGTATCACCGTATCACAGGCACCGTATTTCAATGCTGCATCTATGTTATCATTTATAATCCTCAATGTAACGAATGGTCTGACAGCATCATGTGTCACTATTATATCCTCTTCATTCTCTCCATAATCTTCTTCAATTGATTTTACGATGTTAAATATGGTTGAATTTCTATCCTCTCCACCCGGAACAATACATACTTTTTCTGCTTTACTATTAATGTATTTATCAATCAAATCCTCCATATGAGAAATCCAGCTTGGATGAACACCAACATATACTTTTTCAAAACTGGTACAAAGCAAAAATTTTTCTAACGTGTGTATTACAATAGGTTTATTCCCAAGCGGCAGAAATTGCTTAGGAACATCAGCTATATTCATTCTTGAACCTACCCCACCTGCTAAAATAGCTCCAAAAATCATACAATTACCACATCCTCACGAATTACTTCTATTTTTTGTACAATAGTATATTCCACGATATTTTCTATAGCTGTTATCTGGATCAACAAATGCAGCTTCATGTGCAGGTATCCTTTCACTTTCGGGCGGCAGTTGCATATAATCTCCATATATTAGTTTCAGATACATATCATAACCAACTGGCACAGGCATTTTATACCCTTCAAACTCCTTGTATACTACACCATCAAAAATTTCTTTAGGATATTGAATTTTTAAATATTTGAAAGTAGTGCATAATTTTGTCAAATACTTAGTATCATCTGTAAGTGGATACTTAGTCATTTGTTTTTCTGCAAAGCGCCAGATCTTATATCTTATTCCAGGTGTACGAAAAAACCAAAGCAAAATTTGGCCTATAACTCTAGCAATTTTGCCCTTGTTCAGCGGGGCCTGCTGTCTATTAAAAAGACAAAAAGCTAAAGCCCATATTATCTGCATTTTTCTTTTCAATTTTGAATTAGGAGAAGCATCTAAGGGGAAGATTTCAAGCTTTATACCATGATTGATATCGAAATCTGCTAAATTGCTCTTTATAAACGTTGTGTTATTATCTGCTATTTGAGTAATCATCGTTTCATAAGATTTATCTTTATTTGTACGGCAATATTCATAGCGTTCTGTATCTGCGTATTTATTCCATAATTCACCTAGTTTTTCATAGTCTTCTCGGAACATTAGCACATCAATATCGTCATCCCAAGGTATGAATCCTCGATGCCTTATTGCTCCTAGGCATGAACCATAACATAAATAGAATCGTAAATTATGCTTTTCACAAAAATCTTTGAAATATAGTAAAATTTCAAGAGATTTCATTTGCAAATCACGGATATTTACCTTGCTGTATTGTCCTACCGTTACATCTTCAATCATCTTTTTCCCCCGTCTTTTTGAGCAACGCAATAATATATACCTTTAAATTTTTTGTAACTTTCTTTCAGGTTAATATATACCGTATCGTGCTTTGGCCTACGCTGTTCTTCCGGTGGCAATTTCATATAATCGCCAAATGCCATCTTTAAATACGTGTCATAGCCTACCGGTACAGGCATTTCATAACCTTCAAATTCTTTATAGACAGCTTTTTCAAATATATGTTTCGGATATTTGTTTTTCATGTATCTAAATCCAGTAACCAGTTCCGTTATATATTTGCAATCCTTTATCTTATACTTCGTCATTTGTTTTTCGGAATATTTCCATATAAAATACCTGAGATTTTTTGAACGAAATATTGATAGAAGAATTTTGGACAGTATTCTTAAAAATTTTCCTTGATTGTCCGGCAGCCTTTGTGCATTAAATAATGAAAATGCCATGGCAAAAAACATTTGCTTTAGTCTTTTAATTTTAGAATCAGGACAACCATCTAAAGGGATTATATCAAGGATTAGTCCATGATTTATATCATCATCTTTGCTATGCCTCATAATAAAGGTTGTATTGTTGTCTCTTATTGATGCAGCAGCATGGTGATAATTAACTTCTTTATTTGTACGACAAAATGAATATCTGTCCGTATCCGCATATTTGGACCATAAAACTGCAAGTTTTTCAAAATCTTCCCGTGGCATGAATACATCAATATCATCGTCCCAAGGAATAAACCCTTTATTACGTATTGCCCCAATACAACATCCACCACAGAGATAAAACAGCAGATTATGTTTTTCACAAAAATCTTTGAAATAAAGTAGGATTTCTAGAGATTTTTTCTGTAATGATTTTATCTCTTCCTTTGTAGCATTTTTTAAATCATAAATCTCATAAACCATAAATAATCCCTCTAATTAATATTTCTGGCATCTACCATGCTCCTTTGCCCGTTAACACAACCATTATTGTCTTAAGCATAATTTTAATATCAAGCCATATAGTGCGGTTTTCAATATAATACAGATCATATTCAAGTTTTTCAGCAGGTGTCAGCTTATATCCACCATTGACCTGTGCCCAACCAGTTAACCCAGGTTTAACCTGTAACCTGTTTATAAACCCCGGTATCTGCTCGTTGAACTGGTAAGTAAAAATGGGTCTTTCAGGCCTTGGTCCCACTAAACTCATGTCCCCTTTTAAAACATTAAAAAGCTGCGGTAGTTCATCAAGCCTGGTTCTTCTTATAAATTTTCCTACTTTCGTAACCCTGGGATCATCTTCCTCAGCCCATTGTGCGCCATTTTCTTCAGCATTTTCATGCATAGATCTCAATTTATACAAAGTATAAACCTTGCCATTCTTCCCAACTCTTTCCTGGCAATAAAAAATAGGCCCTTTTGTATCCAGCTTAATCGCTATACCAATTATAACCATTAATGGAATCGCTACAATCAGACCTATCGATGATAAAACAACATCAAATACTCTTTTCGTATATTCATAAATTAAACCATTTTTTACAACGGTACTGTTTGTATCCGCTTCTATATTATCTTTTACATATATTTCAATATTTACAGCTTCCACAACTAAGCCCCCCCTACTCTATGCAACATATATAGCAGCATGAGAGTGAAGAAAAAACAAATTTAACTCTCTTGTATCAAATGTCCATAGTTTATCATCCACCGAATATTCATAATTCGATATAATGCCTAATTAAATTAGATACTAATAGTCACAAAGCTAAAAATGGTTAAGTTTAACCATTCACATCAAAAAGATGCGGAATTGCAAACTCATATAACCCCCCTCAATAAAAATTCTGCGCCGAAACAGCAAAATTTTCTTCAGGAGTTTGTCAAAAACCATACTAATTCTACTATATACAGGTATATATGTCAATTGGACATATAATAATCACACAGGTATAGTGTCCAAAATATATCCTATATTTGGCAATAATACCCTAGAAAACTCATTTCTTGCATTTATTGACTAAATGAGCGCCCAAGTCTATACATTTCTCATTGCCTAAAAACTGGATATATACCTTTATACGGTTTTTCCTGGCATCGAATCTTTCGATAATTCCTTCCAGACCCTTTAATGGCCCGTCTACGACTACAATACGGTCTCCCTCTTTATATACCTCCGAAAAACCTATGGTATCACCCCGGGAGGTAAGCGCGAGGATAACCGCCATATCCTCATCCCTTATGGGTACGGGTTCGCTTTCATCTTTCAGAATACTGTACACCATAGGCAGTTTTGATATCCTGTAGTACATATCGACAGCCATAACCGTATTTATGAGAACATATCCTGGAAACAGTTTTTTTACTACCTCGTAGGTCTTTCCCTGTCTTCGCTCCTTCAGCTTTCTTTGCGGAATAAGAATCTTTATATCATCGTCAGGATACACCGTATTGATCAATTGTTTTAGTTTTTCTTCCTGTCCGGTCTCAACAAATAATGCATACCACTTCATGTTAGATTCCATTTATCCTTATCCTCTCAGTCTGCATGTTATTAAAGCTTGATTGTATGAGGATTTACCCATTTCACTATTTAAAAAACCAGAGTCTCCATATACTGCGTTTATATCTCCTGGGAGGCTCCACGTCAACAGGATTGCCCTGTACAATATCATAAGGCGTTATTCCGATAATTTTATTAACCTGTATCGGATCCAGCCATTTTTTCAATGTTTCCACAGCCTCTTTCATATAAGGGCCCCGTAAACCGTCAGAGTGAGTATCCGTCCCAAGGACATGGCCCATTCCGTGGGTAAGCAGTATTCGGGCACATTTCTGCACCTGCTTGCCGTACAAACCGGTTATACTTCCGGTATTTATCTGGCACAGGCATCCCCTGTCCACAAACCTGTACAGTTTATTTGGGTCATTTATTATTCTTAAGTTCCTTTCGGGGTGGGCAATTACCGGTATAAGCCCTGCAAGTTGGAGCTTGTACACAAAATCATCAGCAAAAAAGGGCACATCTCCCATAGGTAGTTCTACAAGGATATAATGGGTACCGTTTATGGTCAGCCTGTCCAAACCTCCTGCTCGAAGAAATATCGGATCCATTAACAACTCCGTACCGTAGAACACATCAAGGTCCATCCCTTTTGCATCAAGTGCAAGCTGAAGCTGCTGCCGCTGGCGCTCTACCCCCTGCACAAACCCATCTATATCATTTGCTTTCAAGCAATGGGGCGTTGCCACAACGGCATCGATCCCCTCCTTTACGGCTATGTTAGCCATTGAGAGGGCTTCCCCGATAGATCCTGCCCCGTCATCCACCTCAGGCAGTATATGGCTGTGTAAATCAATCATTATACATTGACTCCCTCACCGCTTGCGGTACTATCCGGCGGAAAGGGAAGCCCGCCATTTTTCCTTCTTCTCTTTTGTTTTACTCCATCCCCGGCTTCATCGTAATAATAGTAGTAATAGCTATAACCGTTCCTGGCTATGGGTGCTCCGTTTAGCACAACTCCCAATATATTGGCGTTTACCCTTTCCAAATTGGCCTTGGTACGCAGGATAGCGTCATAGGTTGCCATACCGTGTCCCGCGACCAATACCACACCGTCTGCATACTGACACAGCACGGCTGCATCGGTTACCGGCAGTACCGGTGGTGTATCTGCTATTATGATATCATAATCTTCCCGTACTGCTCTTAAAAACTCTTCCATCTTTCTTGACCCAAGAAGTTCTGCAGGATTCGGCGGTTTGGGTCCGCTGGTGATAATATGCAGATTCTCAACATCGGTCACATTTATAACACTGCTGTAGTCAATTCCTTCTACAAGCACATTGGTAAGGCCTTTCATGTTTACCAGCCCAAAGGCCCTGTGAACAATCGGTTTTCTGAGATCACAGTCTATCAGAAGCACCTTCATATTGGACTGAGCCATAGTGATGGCCAGATTAGAAGAAGTTATACTTTTACCCTCATCCGGCCCGCTGCTGGTTATCAGTATAACCTTCAGTTCACGATCAGGAGATGAAAACTGAATATTGGTCCTCAGTACCCTATATGCTTCTGCAATGGGAGATTTGGGATTTGTCTTGGCAATAAGTTCTGTAAATTTTAGCATGCCGCACCTCACAAATCATTTTTTTTGTCTATTCTTCATTCATTGGGATGATGCCCAGTACAGGAAGCCCAACATATCTTTCTATATCTTCAGGAGTTTTGATGGTATTATCCAGGTACTCGACCAGAAAGACAAGCCCTATACCCAGCATTATGCCTAAAACCCCTGCTATAGCTATATTCATAACAGGCCTGGGTTTTACGGGGGTTCCGGGAATCTTAGCAATATCAATAATCTGCACGTTGTCAAGCTTCATGATACTGACAACTTCCTCCATGAAAACCTGGGCAAGGGCGTTGGCCAGATCCATAGCAAATCCCGGATCGACATCCTGTACTGTGATGCGTATAATCTCGGTATCACTCTCAGAAGACACAGTTATCCTGTTTCTAAGCTGTGAAGGTTTCATATCGATCTCAAGTTTTTCAATTACCCTGTCCAGTACACGGTCGCTTTTTGCAATTATGCTGTATGTTTTGGCCAGCTTTTGGCTTACCAGTATGGTATTGTATTCAATATCGTCACCCTGGTAGTTCTGGGTATTGCCTACCATAAGTGTCGTCGAAGTTTCATAGATTTTGTCCAACAAAAAAAAGCTGATTATAGCGCTTGCTGCCACAGCAACTACCGTAATAAGTGCTATAATTCCCAGCCTTTTTTGTATGATTAACAGTATATCTTTGAGCTCCATTTCTTCTCTGACAGGCACAGGCGTTCCTCCATCCAGATCTTTATTTCTTATTTTTTTCATTATACCATAACATAAAAAAAAATGGAATAAAGGACGGATCTTTTATCCGCCCTTTTCGAAAAAATTTTGTAATTATTTCGTAAACTCTTGTAATATTTTGTTATTTACTCTATTCGATAGGTTTATCTCCTTTTTGTTCCTTCCTTCTTGCTCTTCTCCTTGCTATCGGCCGTATTATAACCGCCCACACAAACCATCCTGCCAATCCCAGAAAAGCCAGATAGGGTACGGCACTCACAGTAAATATCATCAGATCTTCGAGGAACATCCCCAGGCTCCGGCAGGATCTCCTGAAACCGTTTATAATCCTTTCGGGCAAGGTAATGGGAATGGGTTCTTCCTCCTTAATCTCGTGTACCTCATAGACATCTATGGTTACCTTGGAGTATTCAATCAGATTGTCCCACTTCTTCAGAGTCCCGGTATAGTTCTCAATTTCATAGCGAACATTGGACAGTTCCCGCTCCAGTTCGATGATGTCCTGGAGCAGCTCGGCCTTGCTCAGTATGGTCAGCAGCCTTTCCTCCTGCAGTTTAAGCGACTTGAGCCTGGCTTCCACATCCAGGTACTGACCGGTTATATCTTCACCTGTTACCTGCTGGTTTATTACACTGCCTACATCTCCAAGTCCGGATATAAACTGATCAAAGGATTTTCTTGGAATGCGTACTTCCAGATGAGCCTTTCTGTTTGCAGGCTGTTTTTCCTGTCTCCTGGGTTTGCCCTGGATCTCCGAAGACTCAATGTATCCCATATACAGGCTGACTTTACCGAGAATTTCGTCTACGGTACGTTCAAACCCGGTTGTTTCGATGGACATATAGGCTGAGCGGATGATCTTCCTCTCACCCTCAACCTGGCCTCCTGATAGTATTTGAGCAGTAACATCCCCGGCTTCCCGGGGTGAATCAGCTTCCGCCTCTCCGCGGAAACCAACGTCGCCGTAATTGGCATCAGAATCGGCCGGCGCTCCCGGACTGCTTTGCAATTCATATCCTTTTGCCGCATCTGCTGCTGCCATATCCGTGGTGCCCGGCTCAGACGGCAGTGCGGCTTCAGATTTGCTCTTATCAAAAGCTGGCCAGCCGTCCAGGCTTCCCAAAACAAGGGCTCCCGCCAGAACCAGCACCAGGGCCGCAGCCATGCCCGCCACCGCTCTTCTATTGAACTTTCCAAATGCTTTAAACACCCTTTTTCTCCCCTCTCTTTTCAATCTGTCAAAAAGCTGTTCATGAAAACCGAAAGGCAGGTCAACATCGGGGAGCTTTCCGCATATTTCCCTGATTTTCATGATGGATTCGTATTCTTTGCGGCAGCTTAAGCACTCACCAAGATGCTTTTCCATCCCGGATGCAAAAGCATCATCAAGCATGCCATCTATATATGCGGATATATTATTCCGGCACTTCGTGCAATTCATATTTCCCTGCCCTCCTTTCATCTTTTAAGACGAAAAAGGGCAGAAAAAGTTGCAAAACAAAATAAACTTACTTTAACAGCGCCGATACATGGACATTCTGGGCGGGAAGTACTTTTATATAATGAGAAGTATATTTCAGATTATCAGATTGGGCAGTCAATGTGTAATAGCCCGGCGGGATATCATCTATGGAAAAATTTCCGTTATCATCGGAACTTGTCTGATACACAGGAAATGTATTTTCAGAACCGAAATACAGTTGTATTTTTGCACACGGAATGACTTCCTTACTATGTTCATTATATATGGTACCGGTTATTCTGGACGAAAGGCTTCTCGTATAATCTCTAATAGTTATGTGAACGCATTGTGTATTGGTCTGTGTCGGGTTTACATCAACGTTCTGCTCCTGGTCAAGCTCCTGGCAGTTGAACTGGATGCTGTCCTTTTCCAGCACATTTCTTACTTTCGGACGGCTGGCTTCCGGCTTTTCTTTTATTATTCCATTGTCCGAAACCTTATCATCTAAAGCCATTTTCCCCCTCCTTTTTTATGATAATACAAGATGTAAGCGAGGCCGCCCGGGTTTGCATTCACTGCTGAGCAGCGTAAAGTTTAAAACACTTTGCGTGAAAAACGCTGATTGCCGGCCTATGTACGGTGAGGAAACCCTCACCGTTTTAACTACTGAGCAAAATACTTGCTTTTCTTGTCTTTATCGATCTCAACCCTGGCATCACTGTCGCTGTCGGCCTTTGCTTTATTCCTGCTCTTTGCTGTGGCATCACTGTCGGTATCCACATCGGCGTCAGTTTCGCTTTTTGCCCTCTGGGCCTGGTTCTGGCTCTGCGTCAGGATGTTGTAGTTAATCTGCTTGTTATACTGCTTCTGGTCGTTGTACTCATCCTCCTCAAATCCAACGTCCTGATCCTGATCCCCTTCAATTCTGGACCTTATTGCCGCTTTCAGTTCAGCTTTCAATTCTGCTTCCAGCTCTTTTTTTAACTGCTGTTTTATTTCATTCAAATCGATATCATGCATTGAACCCTTTCCCCTTTCGTCTATATATTATTCTGGTTCACCGCTGTGCGGCAAACCTATGGAACTGCCGCCAAGCGGCCTGATAAGCAGTATTATAAGTTCTGCTATATACTATGAGATATCGGGGAAATAGGTGATTGTTTATAAGCAATTTTTATGCATAAACAGATATAATATACTCCCTGATCCTGTCCATCATTTCTTTACCGACTTCAGCCTTTACAAGTATCCCCCTGGCTTCATATGCCTCTTCAAGAATGTTTGCCTTTTCCTTCAAATAGCTGTATTCTTTGGGTTTGTCATATGGCAGCAGCAGGGTTACGATTTTTACATCGGAAAACACCGTTTTTTCAATCTCCTGCATCAGCATGTCCAGGCCGGTTTTATCCTTTGCAGAAATATAAACCCCTCTTCCGTTTACGGTTGGAACAACATCCACAAGATCGATCTTGTTGTAGACATTGATCTTGGGGGAATTGACAGCTCCCAGATCCGTCAGGACCCGTTCCACCACCCTTACCTTCTCTTCCATATCCGGCGAGGCAGCGTCGATTACATGGAGAATCAAATCGGCGTATTTTACTTCCTCAAGCGTGGATTTGAATGCCTCCACAAGGTCGTGGGGCAGCTTTCTTATAAAACCTACGGTATCGACCAGTACCAGTTCCCTGCCGGAAGGCAGCACCAGCCTTCTCGCAGAAGGATCCAGGGTTGCAAACAGCTTATCCTCCACATAAGCATCCGCCTCCGCAAGGGCGTTCAGCAGGGTTGATTTGCCGGCGTTTGTGTATCCTGCAACAGCCACGACGGGAACCTGGTTTTTCTTTCGCCTCTCCCTGTACAGGCTTCTATGCCTTTCTATTTCCTTCATTTTTCTTTCTATTGCTCTTATCCTGTTTTGGATATGCCGCCTGTCGCTCTCCAGCTTTGTCTCGCCGGGGCCGCGGGTGCCTATGCCTCCTCCCAGCCTGGAAAGCTGGGTTCCCAGGCCAGTTAACCTCGGCAGCCGGTACCTTAGCTGGGCTAACTCTACCTGAAGCATGCTTTCCCTAGTCCTGGCCCTTCCGGCGAATATATCGAGAATCAGGCTGGTTCTGTCAATCACCCTTACATTTACATAGTCTTCGATATTCTTTATCTGGGTGCCGGTCAGTTCATCATCGGTAATGACAAGATCCGCCTCCCGATCTTCCACAAACAGCTTTAACTCTTCAAGCTTACCTTTACCTATATAATGGGCTGTGTTGATGTTATCACGCCGCTGCGTTACAATACCCACCACTTCCGCTCCTGCGGTTACAGCAAGTTCCTGCAGTTCATCCAGGCTTTCCTCATCCTCTGTGTTTCTTATAACACCTGCCAATACAGCCCGTTCTGTCGTCCCGTTGTTTCTTATCTCATCCATATATATCTCTATCACCCTTATAATATTTTTTCGGCATTGGCAGCCGTATTACTGTATACAAGCACAAAAAAACATCCTTCTATGCTTTATTCTACCATAGAAGGATGTATCTTTGCACAAAATATAAACAATATTATATATGCCCTATTGGTACAGCAGGCATTTTACGGTGACACCGTCAATATCGAAATCCGGAATTTCTTCTGTCCTGCATCGCTCCATTACATGAGGGCACCTTCCTGCAAACTTGCATCCTTTCAACATATATTCCTCACGCTCGGTCAGATGAAGATCAACCCTGGAATCCCATTTGTCCCTGGGATCAGGCTGTGCTATTGATTCCTTCAGCATCTTTGTGTAGGGGTGCTTAGGTGAATCCAGCACTTTCTCCACGCTGCCCTTTTCAACTATGTTTCCCCTGAACATAATTGCTATTTTATCACTGACATAATATGCAGTTGCCAAATCATGAGTTATATACAGCACGCTTAACCCGTATCTGTCCTTAAGCTCCTTAAAAAGATTGACAATTGACATTCTTAAGGATGCGTCAACCATTGATACGGGCTCGTCTGCTATAAGAAGAGACGGCTGGGTTATCAGCGCCCGGGCAATGGAAATCCTCTGCAGCTGTCCGCCTGAAAATTCGCTCGGATATTTTTCTTTCACGTCATCAAGGGTTAAGCCAACTGCAGTCAGTGCCTGTTCAATACCATCAATACTGTCACTCGCATCTACACCAAGAAAATTCTTTTGTGTTTCATACAGGTAGTTTTCTACCGTTCTGAGGGGATTAAAGGTTTCAAAAGGATTTTGGAATATCGCCTGCACATCTTTTCTGAACTCCTTTTTCTCCCTCTCGCTCTTTATATTCATTATATTTTTACCTTTATACAGGATTTCACCTTCAGAGGCTTCAAGAAGCCCCAGTATAATCCTTGATACCGTTGTCTTGCCGCTTCCTGATTCACCGGCAAGAGTATATATATCGGCATCCTTTATATCAAAGCTAACATTATCAACCGCCGTAAGCCTTACTCTTGAAAATAAGCTGCCAACCCTGAACACTTTTGTTAAACCGTTTACTTCAATCAATTTGCTACTCATCCTCTTTCACCCCCGAATACAGAAAACATGCTGCTTTATGACCCGGTTCTATTTCCACCAGCTTAGGGATAGCAGCTTTACATTCATCGGTTGCCCTATCGCACCTGGGATAGAACCTGCAGCCTTCAGGCGGGTTTATTAATGACGGCGGTGCTCCGGGAGCGCTCGTCTTGTAGCTCTTATCCCCTATTTTCGGAAGCGACCCTATCAGGTACTGTGTATACGGATGCAACGGGTTTCCGAATATTTCTTCAGTGCTTGCTTCCTCTATCATCTTTCCTGCATACATTATCCCTATCCTGTCAGCTATGTTGGCATGTATACCCATATCATGAGTTACCATTATGATGGTGTTTTTCAGACTGCTCTGCACATCCTTTAACAGCTGTATTACTCCCCGCTGCATTACAACATCAAGAGCAGTCGTAGGTTCGTCGGCTATAATAATCTTAGGCTGCAGCACGGTGGCAAGCGCCACAGTTACCCTTTGCCTCATACCGCCTGATAATTGATGGGGATACGAATCCAGTATCTGGACAGGTAATCCCAATGCCTGCAAGTGTCTTTCAACCGGTTTTATAAACTCTTCTTCTTTATTTCTTATTCTCCTGTGAGCTTTTATAAAATGTTCGAAGGAGTATCTGACTTTCTGTACAGGGTTTAAGACGCTCATGGAGCCCTGCGGGATGTATGATATATACTCCCAGCGGATTTCCCTCATCCTTTTATTATCCATAGCAAAAATATCAGCATACTCCGCATTCATTTTATATTTTACCTTTCCGTCCATCACATTAAGGGGAGGTTCTACCATCCCAAACAAAGTCTTTATAAGTGTAGTTTTTCCACAGCCCGATTCGCCTGCTATGCCGTATATTTCATTCTCTCTAATTTCCAGGTCCACATCATCTACTGCCCGGACATACCGCTTTTCTCCTAAAACATCAATGATATAGTATGCTTTTAATCCTTCTGTATTTAATACCGACAATTCACTTCACCACCTTTGCGGTTCCTATTCTCTGTATCCTTGTACGCGGGTCAAGATACTGGCTTACACTTACGGACAAAAGGTACAGTGATACAAAAAGCAATACCGATACAACCACGGGTGTTGCTATCCACCACCAGTATCCCAGCAGCATGGCCTGGTAACTTATGGCCCAGTGCATCATTGTCCCAAGTGTAGGTATTGTCAGGTTGGAAAGGCCCAGTATTGCCATTGTGACCTCCATACCTACTGCCCAGAACATGTTGTTTATTGCCGTTGCGGATACTATAGGAATAACAAAGGGCAGATATTCTTTGAATATCAGCTCATACACCTTTTGTCCTGAAAGCATGGCTGTGTTTGTGAATTCCCTTTCCCTAAGGCTCAATGTCTGCGACCGTATCAGCCTGGCATCCCATGCCCATCCAAATATGGCCAGAATCAGCCCAAGGACTATCATATTCAACCGTTCCTTAAGGATTGCACCCAGCAGTATCAATATGGGAAGTACCGGCAGAACGATAAAGCTGTCGTTTATTGACATCAGTGTCCTATCAGTCATGCCGCCCTTAAAACCCGCAAGTAGACCCACTGCTATTGCTATCAGCCTTGAAAAGAATGCTGCTATCACTGCCATTATAAGAGAATTTTTGATGGCAACTGTCATCTCCCAGAATACATCCTGCCCTTTCGAATTGGTTCCAAGTATATATTCAGCTGAGGGAGGCATATCCCTGGGCACTACATTCCAGATAGACATATCATACGGCGAAAAAAAGGACAGGATCGCTAAAATAATCAGAATACTCATAACTGTAAAAGCAAATGTAAACTTTCCATCCCTTAATAATTCTCTAAGTACTGCCATTTATAACAACCTCCATTACCTGTATCTTATCCTTGGATCAAATAAAGGATATAATAGGTCTACAAGCAGTGCCCCAGTAGCGATTCCCAGAATTGAAAACATGGTTATTCCCATTATCAGGTTGTAATCTCCCGCATTTATTGCAGTGTAGAGCAATCCTCCAATCCCAGGATAAGAAAACACCATTTCCGTTACCATAGCACCGCCGAATATCTGGCCTAATGATAATGCCAGCCCGGTTACCTGCGGAAGCATCGCGTTTTTTATAACATAGTTAAATGCAATTTTGGTGTCCCGCAGCCCGCCGGCCCTTGCGTACATGACATAGTCTTCACGTACTATGTTTGACATTACCAGCCTCATAGTCTGAAACCAACCGGCCATGCCGAGAAGTATCATTGACAGTGCCGGCAGTATTGCATGCCTTAACAGATCGGCTATAACTTTCCAGCTGAATTGTATTTTTAATCCGATTGATGTACCTCCTGCTATAGGGAAGATAGGAATCACGTATCCAAATACCAGCAAAAGAATCAAAGCGAATATATAGTACGGTATTGGCCTTAACACCATCATAAATCTTTCTATCGCTGCAGACCATCTGCTGCTGCTGAAATACCCTGCAATTCCTCCCAGTATGTTTCCAATAATCCATGACAGCAAGGTCGTTACCAGCATTAATCCAAGGGTCCAGGGAAGCGATATGCCAATAAGCTTAACAACCGGTGTTGGAAACTGGCTGAGTGACGGCCCAAAATCACCGATTATAAGCCTTCTCCAAAGGGAAATATATTGTGAAAAAACGGTGCCTTCCAGTCCATACATTTCCTTCATTGACTGCCTCAATTGTTCAATTGCCTCCGGGTCCATGTACGCGCCGCGCTGTGTTATTGTATTGATCATCTCCTGAACCGGATCGACAGGGGTCAGCCTGGGCACAATAAAAACAACAGTTATACCAACGAAAATAACCAGAAAATATTGCAGCAGCCTTGGCAGCAAATATCTTTTTATAAATGACAAGTAAATCCCCCCTAATCGTTTAAATGCGCCCTCCCTTATAGAAGGGCGCATTTTAATTTACTTTATCTTTTATTTCTCCAACTGTTTTTAATTCCCTGTCGGCTTCAAGAACGGAAGCATGTATTTGAGGTTCGGCCAGTGGTGATACGGCTGACAGTAGGGGTTTTCAGCACCCGGGAAATTGGTCCAGTACTGTTCGTCAAATGAAACCATTCCGGGATAGCCGGATATCTGTATGGAAGGCATTTCTCGTACAGCTATCTTCAGTCCTTCAATACCGTTCTCGATAACTTTTGGATCGTCCCAATCCAGGCCTTCCAGTTCGTCTACAACTTTATCCATATCAGGATGGTGCCATCTTGAAACGTGTCCGACGTTGGGCTCTCCCGTTGGTTTATAGAATTTTGAATGCCACGATCTCAAAGTCCTGTACATGTCAGGATGCCCGCCCCACGGTTCAAGTGCCGGCCAGGTTCCGGTTGCATCGAAGTCACCGTGCTGAGTAAGGGTAGCTGCGTTTTCAGTGGTTTCAACCTCTACTTCTATACCGAATTTCTTCCAGGCCTGCTGGACTGCAAACACGTGCCTGTATCCAATGTTAGAGGGATTTGTTCCGGTGACCATATGGATTTTCCACGGTGATCCGTCGGGCAGCAGCCACTTTCCGCTGTTATCCCTCTTAAATCCATTTCTTTCTAAGAGTTTTTCGGCAACATCAGGAGCATATTTCCACCAGCCATAACCGAATATCTGCTTCAGCTCTTCCTCATCTTCGCTGGGTAATTCATAGCCCCTGCTCTTGATGTATTCTGTAAGCCTCTTAGTTGCCTCAGGATCATACGGCTTAAATTTCTGTCCGTCAACCTCTATGTCGAGTTCGAAGCTTCTGAGCCATTCTTCCATGGGCTTATAGTACCATTCAAGATATACGGGAGTCGGCGGTACAGCCAGGCAGCCCATAGTCGCCATTCCGTCAAAAGAAGTACCTAATTCTTCGACAATGTCAATTGCCAGTGTAAGGGCCCACCGTACATCCTTGTTATTATAGGGTTCTATATCAGCGTTTAATGAGATACCGGTTATACACGGGTCAACGTTAACGAAATAGGGATATTCTTTTCTGTAAGCCCTTGAAGTATCACTCTTCTCAAGAATGGCTTTCAAGGTTTCGGATGTAACCTCTATCAGGTCAATCTCGTGCTGTGCCTGGGCAAGGACCTTTTTCTCCGGATTACCGTAGTAGTAGAACACTACTTCTTTCGGTACCGGCTCACCGTACAAGGCACCGGTGGGAGTTTTTTGCCAGTCTTCCCTCTTCGTCCAACGTGTCCAGTATCCGCCCGGATCATAGTCCTTCAATACATAGGGGCCGGAACTGATAGGCGGATTGAACTCAAATGATACAGGATCGTCCACCTCTTCAAATATATGCTTCGGGAATGGCCTGAAACCTCCCCATCTGTCTACAAAGAATGTATGGAACCTGGAGTTTCCTTCTTTGAATTCAAATACCACTGTATACTTATCCTCAGCATATACCTTGTCAACATAGGTATTGAATTCAGTATGGTAACTCATACCTTCAGTTGCCTTGACAAGTTCAACGTCAAACACTATGTCGTCGGCAGTAAATTCCACACCGTCGCTCCAGTACATACCCTGCCTGAGCTTGACTACCATTTTGGTGAAGTCTTCATTGTACTCCGGCCCCTCTGCTGCCAGCGCATTTATGACTTCACCGGTTACATACTCAACTATCCACAGAGGTTCCAGCATCAGCTGCTGTACTCCCCTGTCCGGAGTCCGCCAGGTTTGGGCCCATACGTTGAAGTTTTCAGGAGTGGTAACCCTTCCACCTAAAACGTCAACAATAAACGTTTCACTCCGGCTGACATCTCCGGTTTCCGCCGGCTTCCCGCCGGGTTCTTCTGCCGGTTTTTCACCCGGTTCCTGTGAAGGCTCTTTGCCTGTTTCCTGTTGGCCTCCACAACCTGCGAGGGTGAAACCAAACAATGCAATTACGCAAAGCAAAGCAATAATGGTCCTTAACTTCAACACTATCCCTCCATTTCTTTTTTTAATCCACGTTCAGGTTAATATCCGGTTATTGATAAGATCCTTTTTTAATCACCCCCCGTTTTGTACTAAGCAAGGGTAATTTTACCCTGCAGTAAATCATCATTATCGCTGCTGGTGCCGATGTATACTTCATAATCCATCTTTTCCAGTTCCCAGCTGTTTGTTTCGGGATTGTACCAGCACAGCTTTTCCAACGGGCAAGAGATGCTTACCTCTTTGCTTTCACCTGCTTTGAGTTCAACTCTCTTAAACCCGCGCAGCAGCTTAACCGGCCGATCCACCTTGGAATTCTTAAAGCCGATGTACATCTGGACCACTTCAGCGCCGTCCCTGCCGCCGGTATTAGTGACCGTGCATTTGGCGGTGACCTTCTCATCATCGGCACTGAATCCGGCATTGTCTAATCTGAAAGTGGTGTAGGACAAGCCAAATCCATATGGGAACAAGGGCTTTACTCCCTCTTTTTCCAGTTTTGCGTAGCCGTGATAGTATTCATAAAACTGTTCGGTGGTATCCCAGTTTACCCGGGGTAAATCGGTTTCCCGGTAAGGTACCACAAAGGGCAGTTTGCCGCTTGGATTTACATCTCCGAATATGATCTTTGCTATGGCAGTGCCGCCTTCCATGCCGGGATAATATGCCATCAGGATGGCATTTACATAATCCTTCCAATCGGTCATCATTATCATGTTTCCGCCGATTAATACCGCAGCGGAGTTTTTATTCTCAGGGCCTACGGCTTTAATAAGTTCAATTTCATCCTTATGAAGTCCCAGGGAATCCTTGCGGTCCCCTCCTATAGCGCCGGTATAGCTGTCAATTTCGTCTTCGGATATATACTCGCCTTCATCGCCGTGATCATAACCTACAACGAATACTACAGCATCGGCTTCCCGGGCCAGTTTCTTTGCATGTTCGATGTCTTCACCTTTATTGAATACTACCTCAGCCCCGGGTAAAGCTTTTGAAATACCCTGCAGCGCCGTTACAATGTATTTCGGGTATACATGGCTGGATCCGAAATCGCCGGTGACTTCTTCGTTGGCCAGTCTGCCAAGCACGGCTATACGGGTTATCTTCTCCCTCTCGAAGGGCAGTACATTTTCTTTGTTCTGCACCAGGGTTATGCCTTTTTCCGCTGCTTCAAGAGCTAAAGCAATGTGCTCGTCGCAGCCGATAACCGATTCGCCGTATTCCTTATCGTCAGCCTCGGCAAATGCCAGCAAGGTACGGACAATTCGCAGCGCCGCATCATCTATCCTTTCCTCGGGAACCAAACCGTCTTTGACCGCTTTTACAAGCTTTTCTCCAAAATGCAGGGTACAGCACATCTCAACATCCATGCCCCCGTTAGCTGCCTCAACGGTGTCCCTTATACCCCATACAAAATCGCTTATTACAAAGCCGTCAAAATCCCATTCTTCCTTCAGGACCTTGTTAAGCAGATAATCGCTGTGCCCGCAGTAGACGCCTTTGTACAGGTTGTATGCGCTCATTACACTGGCTGCTCCGGCATCTATACAGTCTTTGAAATGGGGCAGGTATACTTCCCGTTCGGTCCGTTTATCGCATTCCACGTTTACCTTGAAACGGGATATTTCCATGGAGTTAAACGCGTAATGCTTTATACAGGCAACTACGTTTTCGCTTTGTACACCCCTGACCAGGGCCGAACCCATCTGGCCAAGGTGGAAGGACTCTTCCCCGTATGTCTCCTGGCTGCGTCCCCATCCCGGGTTATAGGGCAGGTTGATACATACTCCCCCATAGTAATTACCACCAAAAGCACGTATCTCTTTACCGATTGCCCGGCCTATCCGTTCCTCCAGCTCAACATCAAATGCGGCGCCTCTCAGCATTGATACAGGAAAACATGTGCTCTTTCCAGTACCGCATACCACGCCTCGGGGCCCGTCGCAAAACAGCAGGGGCGGTATTCCTTTTTCTTCAATGCCGCCTGCACGATAGGGTATGTAATTGTAGTGGCGTTCCGGGCTTTCCTTCATGTCTTTAATCATTTGTTCAAGGGACATGATGCCGCTCATCAGGCTTACTTTTTCCTCAAGAGTAAGACCGTCCACAATTTTTTTAGCCTTTTCGGTATAGCCCAGCCTATACTCTTTCGTGCACTTCATATATGCAACTCTCCTTTCACTTGTTTTTATGTTTTAATGGATCCATTAAAATTCATTTCGCTTTAAGCAAGCCGGCCGGAGCACAAAACAGATACCGCTAATTCGCATTGTAAAAATATTTTTTTAACAGGGCCTCCGCCTCCCATCGATTGAAGCTCAAATAACCCTGCACTTTTGGATCGCCCTGTACTCTGCCTCCTCTTTGCCGGTATTCATTTGGTGTAACATCCGTTTCTTTCTTAAACATCCGGTAAAATGTAGCTTCGTAATTGAATCCGCATTCCTGGGAGATGAACGAAACTGATTTGTCTGACTGCTTTAACATGATTTTTGCTTTTTGTATGCGTATTGAATTGATCAGATCTGATATTGTAAATCCTGTGATGGATTTGAGAAAACGATACAGGGTTTTTTCACTCATTCCCACATATCTGCACAGTTCCTGTTTAATATTTTCATTCTTTAAATTCTGTTCAACAAACTGGATTGCCCGCAAAAACATTTCGCTGTCATTTTCAAAAGCAGCTCTGTCAGGATACTGGTATATATCATAATGGCTGTATTCAACCAAATCAGCCAGCAGCATATATAAAAGTGAATTGATACGCAATATGTCGGCAGGATTTCTCGGATTTCTTCTCATTCCGAGCTCTACAGCGGTATGCACAAAAACAGAAAATTGAGTTTTTGGGCGCATTGTTTTGCTGGCGCTGTTTAGATAGAAGTAATATACCTGGTTTTTATTCAGTACCTGCTCCAGCAGCTGGGGCGGAAACTGTACGAATAAGCACAGATTATCAATAATATTTCTGTAACCATGAATAATTTTGCTGTTAACTAAAACAATGTCCCCCTCACGGATCACATACCGCTGCAATCCGTAGTTCAATGTAAGTGAACCTTTTAAAACCACAACTAATTCGTAGTCATAATGCCAGTGAAGATCTGAGTGATCAATTGATACTACAAAAATTTTGGCAGGATAATCCTTATGATGTTCAATGTTTTCAAATATTGAATACTGCATTTTTGCCCCCAGCTTTGCATTCTGCATATTTGCATGCAATGCTTGCCAGACTAATAGATGCAGTTCTCGTGGAAATAAATGTTGCAGATTGCATTTATTTGAAGAGTATAAGAATACTGATAAAAATGCTGTTTTTTATAGACAGGATCCTTATTATGACAGATACGAACAAACATATTATGATAATGCTTTTTATCAATGTATAACTGTCTGCAATAATTGTATTATAAGTTTTTGTATAATGATATGTCTGATATGCATTAATTACTGCAGATGTGCTGCTAATATTGTTTTACTCTCAATAACAAATTATACCATATAGGATGTGAATATGCTAGCGTAACAGATAAAATGTTATAGCATTTTCAGACAACCATTTATGTCATATTTCATCATTTAGCTGTCCATATAGAGTAAGTCCTGTTTTTGACGTGGTTATTTCAACTGTTCTTTCTGTAATATTTGCTTAAAAATCTTCTATTTTTGATCATTTTGGTGGTAGAATATGCTTAATAATATGAATCATTCTCTGTTTAAGTATTATAGCATAAAAGTAAAAAAAGGGGTAGATGTATTTTGAAACTGAAAAGCTTTTTGAAGCTGGTTGAGATTCAGACAAAGGCTGCCAGCATGGTACCCTTTGCCCTTGGCACTTTCTGGGCTTTATACAGATACGATGAATTCAACTTAACCAATTTTTTGCTGATGTTTGTTTCCCTGTTGTGTTTTGATATGGCGACAACAGCTGTAAACAACTACATGGACTACAAGAAAGCAAGAAAGGTATACGGATACAACTATGAAAAACACAACGCCATCGTAAGATATAAGCTTAAAGAATCTACCGTGACAGCCGTGATACTAATACTTCTGATTACAGCATCGGTAAGCGGATTTACACTGTTTCTGCATACCAGCCCGGTAGTTCTGGCCATAGGTGTGTTGTCCTTCATGGTAGGAATATTCTATTCATTCGGACCGGTACCTATTTCAAGGATACCCTTAGGGGAGGTATTTTCGGGGTTTTTCATGGGGTTTGTCATTATGTTTTTATCGGTATTTATACATATACACCATAAAACCGGCATAATACTGCTCTCATACCGGGACAATATGCTGAACATTGTTTTAAACCCGGCTGAAATTCTGGAAATTTTCTTTGTTTCCCTGCCGGCAGTACTTGGAATTGCAAATATAATGCTGGCAAACAATATCTGCGATATTGAGGATGATATAGAAAATAAGCGGTATACCCTGCCTATATATATCGGAAAAGAAACGTCGCTGAAGCTGTTTAAAGTTTTATATTATATTGCATATGCCGACATATTGATTCTTGTTTTGGCAGGAGTGCTGCCTCTTACATCAGCCCTTGTTGTTCTGACATTTCCGATAGTGAACAAAAATATAGGGATATTCTTTAAAGAACAGTCCAAAAGAAACACATTTGTATTATCTGTTAAGAATTTCCTCATATTAAACGCTGCCGGGGTACTGGCATTATGCATAGGCCTGCTTTTATAATTCTCATAAAAACGGCTCATAAAACTTTGTTGAATGCATGTATAAGAGATGATATCCTGATTATAACAGGATAAAACTGATTTTAGTAATGTGTGATGTAATTTTTATCTTAAAATTTCCTGTTTTAATGCACCGGCAGAGTGGTAATGAAATATATAGAGGATTACATTGTTGCGGGTTTATACTTTTATCAGCACATAGCACATGTTTTTACCAGCCTTTAGTGATAGTCAGACATACTTGTGATAAATAAAGAAACTCATGATATCATTCTGCGGAGAGAGAGTCGGGATGCGGTTGTCTTTTTAATACAGTCAATGCGGCTTCAAATAGCGCTGATTTATCATTTATGCAGCTATTTGAATATATAAAATTAGTATAAGGAGGAGGTATACATATGACTTATTTAGAGAGGCTCTGGGATTCGATTTTTGGTGCCCTCCCTGCAGTGGTATCAGCTATCCTTTATCTGATTCTGGCTTTCATAGCAGCAAGTGTTGTAAAAAACTTGACTGTGAAGCTATTGAACAAGGTGAAAGCTGATAAGTACACCGATAAGCTGGGTATTACAGACGAAAAGACGGGGAGCTCTATAGAGTTTTTCGGTAAACTGGTTTTCTTCATTGTGTTCGTGTTATTTTTACCGGGTGTTCTTGACAAGCTGGGGCTGGAGAACGTTGCTCTCCCTATCACTTCTATGGTTTCCCAGTTTCTGAATTTTATTCC
>LSQX01251295.1_pt1 | contig 24192 bp, 21 predicted proteins | sample 654561 | NCBI WGS metagenome assembly LSQX01 (sample SAMN04489861, study PRJNA283612) | anaerobic digester metagenome | isolation source: 4 biogas reactors fed with cattle manure at either 37C or 55C with and... | place: Denmark: Kongens Lyngby | collected 2014
CATTATAATTTACCAAAAGAGATTATTGAATTTGCTATTGCTTTAAGATAATAGAGGCAAAAAATTTGCATTAATAATAAAAAATAAAACTGACAAGGAGCTTTCATTCATCGTAAAAAAGATAATATTTTTAAGTATTTAACTATTAAACGTAAAAAATACTTTTTTTCTTTATTGTTTTTTTTTAATTTGAAAATTAAACTGTATTTATTAAATTAAACTATATTATTGAAGTAAATTCTGCTAAAACTATATGAAATTATTCAAAACTTTTCTATGGAGGTTTATAATGAACAAATTGACAAAGCTGTCATTTTCAATAATTAGCTTATTTCTCGCTTTATTCCTTAGCTTTAATTCTTTGAGCGCTCAAGGAACAAAAGCTTATGGCTATAATGCAAATGGCGGAGGAGGTATTCCGGTTGGACCTTTCTACTTTTACTTAGAAAACGCTGGGACGCTTACCTCAATTCAAGATCAACAAGGACAAGATCTAGTGCTGTCTGGTTCTTGGGCTAATGGAGTCTGGTATGCTTGCGTTGGAAATAATTTAATTACTTTCAACACAGTAACCGGCAATAGAACCATGATAGGTAATATGGGTAGAAGTATCAACGGAATGTCTTATGACATTACTACAAATACTATGTATGGTGTTGCTTGGGAAAATGATAATGGTAATTTATATACCATAAATTTAGCATCAGGGGCAACCCAGCTTGTAGGCTCAATTGGGCCTGGTATGCTTTTTATCAACTTAGCATGCGATAATAATGGCAACCTTTATGGGCTAAACCTATATGATGATGCTTTGCACATAATCGACAAGGAAACAGGCGTTGCAACTTTAATAGGCGAAATAGGATACTCCCTTAATTATGCTCAAGATATGGAGTTCGATTTAGTAGAAAACGTTTGCTATGCAGCATCTATATACGAAGATGGTGGTTGGATAGGGAATTTGCTAAGAATAGATATTGAGACCGGTGAGGCAACCGTTGCCGGATATTTCCCAAATAGCAACTTGGAGGTTACTGGCTTTGCAATACCATTTACCCCAGAGTGCTTGGCATTCCCTAAATTAGTTGAGCCGACTAACCGCGCTATAGAGGTTCAGTTTTCTCCAGCTTTTATTTGGGCAGACGTTGAAGATGCCGAAACTTACTCTATTCAAATCGCAACTGATCCAGGTTTTGAAGAAGTGGTTTTTGAAGAAGATGGCATTGTTGGGAGCTATTTCAATCTTCCCTTTGGATCCGAACTTGAGGCTACAACGGTTTACTGGTGGCATATTATGGCGCATTCAGGAGACAATTGCAATAGCTATTGGTCTAATAAATGGTCATTTACTACAGAGGGCGAATTGCTCCCACCAATTTTGACATCTCCAAGCGATGAAGCAACAGAGGTCTTTTCTTATCCAACATTAACTTGGCAATCTGTATCAGGCGCCGAGAATTATCATGTCCAATTGGCAAGCGATGAGTTTTTTAACGACCTGCTCTATGACCAAGAAGAAATTTCAACAAATAGATTTTTTGCAAGAGCTTTGGAATTAGGAAGCACTTACTATTGGCGAGTTTTAGCTTATAATGCTTCTGTGTCGAGCGATTGGTCTGAGGAATGGAGCTTCGTAACAACGGATATAAGCCCATTTTTTGGATATAACGCAAGCGGTGGCGGTTTATCAGTCGGAACAGTTGTTTTCGACAGAAACACACCTTCGAATATGTATGTGCTTCAAAATCAAGCTGGAACGCCTTTTGTTAGGGCTGCAACTTGGGCAAATGGAACTTGGTATGGCACTATTTTCGATAATAACGTAGGAACATTAATAAGCATAGATAAAGTTACAGGAGCAAGATCAAATATTGGCAATCACTCGGTTAACGTTACCGGTATGTCTTATGACGTTACTACTGAAACACTTTACGCAGCGGTTTCAACAGATGATGGTGCAAGCCTTTACACAATCAACATTTCAAATGGTTCCGCCACTTTGGTTGGAGTATCGGGAGAGCATTTGTTTATCAATTTAGCTTGCAATATTCATGGCGATCTTTACGCAGTGGATTTAGTTGATGACGGCTTTTATTATATTGATAAATATACTGGAATACCAACTTTAATTGGTCCAACTGGCGCCGATGTAAACTATGCTCAAGATATGGAATTCGATTTAGAAAACGATATTTGCTATTGGGCTGCTTACACTTCTTCTGGTGGTTTATATACAGTTAACATTGAAACTGGAATACCTACGCTTGTGGGCGCTTTCCCAGGCGGCTTGGAATTGACTGGTTTTGCTATTCCTTTTGCTGAGCCTTGCCTTGCTTTTCCACAGTTAAGCGAGCCAGAAAATAATAGTCATTGCCAAAGCATTACCCCAGACTTTGATTGGAATACCGTAGTTGGCGCCAATTATTATGCTTTACAAGTTGCAAGCGATAAAAACTTCAACAATATCGTCTATGAAAATGACGAAATCAACTCTTCTAACTTTTCTCTTCCAATGGCAAATGCTTTAGAAAACCTAACAAGTTACTATTGGAGAGTTATGGCTTTTGGCGAACCTGGCTGCCAGAGCTATTGGTCTGGGAAATTTTCATTTATTACAGAAGGTGATTTGCCTACTCCCAGTTTGTCAAGTCCAATTAATGGTATGGACGGCGTAAATCCAACTGTAACTTTTAATTGGGAAGGGCATTTAGCAGCAATTCAGTTTCATATACAAGTATCTTCAACAGAAGATTTTACTGGAATAGTAGTTGATAACGAATATTTAACTGAGCCAAGCTATACTTATTCATCACTCGCTCCTTTAACAGAATACTATTGGAGAGTATCGATGAGAAATCCTTGTAGCGAAAGCCAGTGGTCAGAAGTATGGACATTTACAACTGGCTACTTGTTTACAATCGGAACTGACAGAACAATGAATGACGAGTATGAATACCCAGCCCCTTATGGTAATTACTGGTGGGGTGCAAAGCATCAGATTTTAATGCTTGCCGAAGAAATGGAAGCCGCCGGTGCTAACGCTGGATTTATTACTGCATTAGCTTTTGAGGTCGGAGCGATTAACAGCTTAGATCCGCTTTACGATTTCACTATTAAGATGAAGCAAACTAATCTTAATCAATTAGTAACAGGCTGGGAAGTAGATAACTTGCAGCAAGTATATAGTTCAGCAGCTTATTACAATACAATGGGTTGGAACTATCATAGCTTCGATACTCCATTTATGTGGGACGGCGAATCTAATGTTATAGTCGATGTTTGCTTTAACAATACTTTCTATTCGGCAAATCAAGGAACATACTATAGCGAAACTCCGTATAATTCAGTTTTGGTTACAGCGGCAGACAATACAGAAGTGTGCACTAACCCTGGAACAGCAGTTTCATCAGCCGATAGACCAAATATGAGATTTGTGGCTATGGAAGGCGAAACGGCACCAGATGCGCCTGTTTTAAGCTTACCAGAAAATGGTGCAACAGGAGAAAGCAAAAATCCGCTATTATCTTGGGAAAGCGTTTTTAACGCAGCTAACTATGTCGTTCAGCTTTCTGAAAATTCTGAATTTGATCAGTTAGTAGTAAACGAAATAACTTCAGATACTGAGTTTTTTGTTGAGCTAGATCTTGAATATTCAACTCAGTATTGGTGGAGAGTAAGAGCAGTAACCCAATATGGCACTTACGGTCTTTGGGCAGCTGCATGGTCATTTACTACAGAATTAGAATCGCTTAATATTCAATTAGGCACTGGTTGGAATTTGATTTCAAGCTATATCACCCCAGAAGATAGCGATATAGAAGAAATTTTTGCAGAAATATCTGATGATTTAAAAATAGTAAAGAATGGCGCTGGCCAAATATACGATCCCTCGCAAGGAATTAACAGTATTGGAAATTGGTATTATTCAGATGCTTATTTAGTGAATATGTTAAATGCTAACACGTTAAGCGTTATCGGAACAAAGGTTGTTCCACAATCTACACCAATATTCCTAAACACTGGTTGGAATATGTCCGCTTACTTTAGAGACAACCCGATGTCGTCTTCAAATGCCTTAACAGGTATAAGCTCAGTCCTTGTTTTAGCAAAGAGCAATTCCGGTGACTTATATAGCCCAACTTATGGAATTAACACCATTGGCAATTTAATGCCCGGGCAAGGTTATTATTTATACTTAAACGATAATAGTATTTTAATGTATCCAGCTAATAGCTCGCCAAAGTCATCGGTTACAGAAACCACACCAGTTGCAAAATTCCTCATTCCAGATTGCAAGAATACCGGAAACAACGCTACTTTGATCTTAACTGTCGATGAAAATGATGGGAATGAAATTGGCGTTTTCAATTCCGATAATGTTCTTATTGGCTCAGGAGCAATTCATAATGGTGTTGCAGCACTTACTATTTGGGGAAATGATGAATTTAACCCAAATACAAAAGCTGCTTTGGACAATGAATTGCTATTCGTTAAACTTTACAATACAAACGATAATTCATTAGTAGATATTGATTTAGTTGGTATTAGCGAGATAACAAATAGCGATGCAAGTGATTGTTTAAGCTATAAAACAAATGCGATTTACTTAGCAAAAGCAGTTATCCCAAGCGAAGAAAACTACAAGTTTGGAATTGCTATTGTTCCAAACCCAGTTGCAAGCTCCACTTCTTTTGAATTTACATTGCCTTATGAAGCAAATGCAGAAATTCAAATTTATAACCTCAGAGGGGAACTAGTAGATAATCTTGCTGCAAAAGACTATTCTATTGGTTTTAATAAAATACACTTTGACGCAAGCAACTTGGCAAGCGGCGTATATAATGTAGTTTTAACTTCTGCTGAAAGAAGAATCGCCACTGTTATGATTATAAATAAATAATAAATTAATAGCAATTTTATTGTTTTGCAATAATACAAATGTCCAGCAGTTTGCTGGACATTTTTTTTAATAAATTATTTTAAAAAAGAAAGAGCTGGAGCAATTTTGGACGATATGTATTATATGCGTAAAGCAATCGAGGAAGCAAAGCGGTCTATTGAGCATCAAGATATTCCCATTGGAGCGCTCATTGTGTATAAAAACGAGGTAATCGCTTCAAGACATAATGAAGTTGAGCTTCAGCAGGACGTTTGCGCCCACGCCGAAATTCTAACAATAAAAGATGCTGCAAAAGTAATTGGCTATAAATATTTGTTGGATTGCTCGCTCTACGTTACTTTGGAGCCTTGCACTATGTGTGCGGGAGCAATAGTTCTTGCCCGTATTCCGAATTTGATTTACGCAGCAAGCGACCCAAAAACAGGTGCTTGCAAATCACTTTATAGTATTACTCAAGACCATAGGTTAAATCATAGATGCAATGTAGTTAGCGGGATTTTAGAAAAAGAATCTTCTGCACTTATTAGGGAGTTTTTTAAAAATATTAGGGGAATCGGGAATCGGGAATCGGGAATCGGGAATCGGGAATCGGTGGTCGGTAGTCGGTAGTCGGTAGTCGGTGTGGATTAATCTATGTTCGTCTTTTGTAGAATACTTTCAATTTCTTTCGTAGAAATGTCGATTAACTCTTTTCCCTTTTCAACATATTCTATTCTGTCTATCAGCACTTTATAATTCTTTGCTGAGCGAGTTAAATACTCAGTTTCATCGTGGCTTTCTACTGAAATAGTGAGCTGGTCGCTGCTAATAAGCCCTTTAATTTTTTCAAGGAAATTTAAATCTAACTCCTCTTTCCTTAATGTGAATTTTATAGTCATGCATTTTCCCATTGCTGATAAAAAAACAATTAGGGATAAAATATTTGATTGCTTGCTGTTCTATTTTTCTAATAATGATATTTACAAGAAATGATGATAATAGATTTCTCAGTAACTTTATAAACTAATCTGTGTTCCTCGTTTATTCGTCTTGACCAAAATCCTTTTAAATCGTGTTTTAGCGCCTCGGGTGATCCTGTTCCAGAAAAAGGAGTTCTGCTTGCTTCTAAAATCAATTTTGCAATTTTTACGAATGTTTTTTTGTTATGAACAGCCCACCAATTATACTGTTCTATGCCAGCAGTTTCAAATACTATTGTTCTCATAAATCATCTTTTCTATCTCTTCTGCCGAGACTTCTGTCAAAGCAATTCCTTTTTCAACATTTCTAATTGAATTTTTTAGCATTTTATAATTTTTTGCTGAGCGGGTTAAATACTCAGTTTCATCGTGGCTTTCAACGGAAATAGTGAGCTGGTCGCTGCTAATAAGCCCTTTAATTTTTTCAAGGAAATTTAAATCTAATTCCTCTTTCCTTAATGTGAATGTTATAGTCATACATTTTCCCTTTGTTAATATAAGAAAAACGAATAGAAAAAAGAAATATTTGAATTCTGCCTTTTTCTTAATAATAAAAAAAACTCCTTTATTCTCAGGAAAGAGTGTAAAGGAGTTATAGTTATAATAAAATTAAATATTCTTATTTCCAAGCAAGATTCAAATTCCTTGCAGCAAGAGCATCATCGAGTCGCCTGACCGGTGTTTCGAAAGGAGCTTTAGTTAAAAGCTCTAAGTTTTCTTTGCCTTCTTGACTGATTTTTAGCATAGTTTCGGAAAAACCACGCAATGCCTCAAGCGTTTCTGTTTCTGTTGGCTCAATCAACATAGCCTCGCGAACTATCAAGGGGAAATAAATTGTTGGAGCGTGATAGCCATAGTCTAATAGACGTTTTGCAATGTCTTTCGCATTGAAGCCATGCTCCTTTTGACGGTCGCAGCTTAAAACAAATTCGTGCATACAGTATTCGTAATGTGGAATTTCATATTCGTCTTTTAGCTTGGAAAGTATGTAATTGGCACTAATAATAGCGTTTTCACTAATACGCCTCATTCCTTCCGCACCACACATATAAATATAGGTTAAAGCCCGAACCAAAACACCAAAATTCCCGTAAAAAGAATGGATTTTTCCAATAGATTGCGGCAAATCATAGTTTAGTTTGAATTTGCCATTTTCCTTTACTATTTGCGGTTTGGGAAGAAAGGGAACAAGTTTTTCGCTAACGCAAATGGGACCTGAGCCTGGCCCTCCACCTCCGTGAGGAGTGGAAAATGTTTTATGCAAATTCATGTGGACGCAATCGAATTTCATATCACCGGGACGAGCTATCCCAAGCAGTGCATTTAAGTTAGCACCGTCCATATACATCAGCCCACCGCAGCCGTGGATAAGCTGTTCGATTTCTACGATTTCTGTTTCGAAAAGTCCGAGCGTGCTTGGGTTGGTAACCATAAAGCCCGCAACGTCATCTCCGCATTTGCTTTTAAGATCCTCTAAATCAATCCTGCCCTTGTCGTTAGATTTTACATTTACAGTTTTAAAACCTGCGATAACTGCTGATGCTGGGTTAGTGCCATGAGCGGAGTCTGGAATTAATATTTTCGTTCTTTTGCTATCACCATTGGCAAGGTGATAAGCGCGGAAGGTAAGAATTCCAGTAAATTCACCGTTAGAGCCGGCTGAGGGCTGAAGCGAGGCGCCCGGCATTCCGCATATTTCTTTTAAGCAGTTTCCAAGATTGAACATAAGCTCCAAGGCGCCTTGCGCGCTTTCATCGCCAATGCAAGGGTGAAGCTCGGTAAAACCAGCTAAAGAAGAGGTTTTTTCGTTCACCTTTGGATTATACTTCATCGTGCAAGAGCCAAGCGGGTATAGCCCTTCTTCGATGCTGTAGTTTAAATGAGCTAATTTTGTGTAGTGCCGCGAAATGTCTCCCTCGCATAGCTCTGGCAAATTTAGCTCAGATTTTCTTAAATATTTTTCTGGAATATGTTCAGAAACGCAATAATCAAATTGCTTTTTAGGTAGAGTATATCCTTTTCTACCAGCTTTACTTTTCTCAAAAATTAATTTTTCCATAGTTCTTTTTATTTTAATATTTCTAATGCGTATTGAGCAGCAAATTGCTCAGCTTCTTTTTTGCTATGTCCTTTACCAGTTCCATATAGTTCATCATTAATGTAAACACCGATTAGAAATTCTTTTTCGTGTGCAGGTCCGCTTTCTTCAATTACTTTATAGGTTGGGAAAACCTGGTATTGCTGTTGAGTTTTTTGCAGAAGAATGCTTTTAAAATTATCATTTTTTTCACTTAAAGATATTGCAATCGCTGGAACAAATTTATTTAATATAAAATATTTTGCTTTTTCTAAGCCCGAATCAATATAAATAGCGGCAATAATAGCTTCAACCGCATCTGCAAGCAAAGAATCGCTTCCATCTTTTAAAGCTTTTTGAGCGCTATTGCCAAGCAAAATGTAATCTTTTAAATTCAAAGCCTCTGCCACTTTGAGCAGAGCTTTTTTGCTAACGTATTTAGTGCGAAGAACTGTAAGCTCACCTTCACTTAAATCGGGATAATTCTCAAAAAGATAATCAGTAATAATCAAGCTAAGAACAGAATCGCCAAGGAATTCAAGTCTTTCGTTAGAGTCAAGTTCTTCTTTAATCCGAACTTGCAGGTATGAACGGTGCGTCAATGCTTGCTCAAAAATAAGAGAACTCTTTATGTTAACTCCTAAGCAAAGCTTAAGCTGCTCTTTTTTTTCAATAGTAAGAAAGCCGAATTTTTTAGGTTCGGCTTTCTTGGAATACTTTTGTTTAGAATGCTTTTTAAAAGGTGTAAGTTTAAAAATACCATTGTAAACAGTTTGAAAAATATTTTCGTTTGGTCTTTCCAAAAAAATCACTCTTCAAATTTTTTAAAGCAAATAGAGGCGTTATGCCCGCCGAAACCAAGTGTGTTTGCTACGGCAGCTCTGATTTCTCTTTCAACTGGCTTGTTTGGCGTGTAGTTCAAATCGCAGTCTGGGTCTGGAGTGGTATAATTTATTGTCGGAGTTACTATATTATTTTTTATAGATAAAATAGTTCCAATAGCCTCGATAGCTCCAGCTGCGCCGAGCAGATGCCCAATCATGGATTTAATTGAGCTTATCGCAATGCTATAAGCTCTGTCGCCAAAGAGCGTTTTTATAGCCTGGGTCTCAGTCTTATCGTTAAAAGGAGTGGAGGTGCCGTGTGCTTTCACATAATCAATGTCCTCAATGGTCAAATTTGCATCTTCAATAGCATTTCTCATTGAGCGGACAATCCCTTCGCCGCCAGCAGCAGGTTGGGTAATGTGAAAGGCATCGTCAGTTAAGCCAATACCGGCAATTTCAGCATAAATCTTTGCACCTCTGTTTTTGGCGTGTTCTAATGTTTCAAGCATTAAAGCTCCACCACCTTCGCCCATAACAAAGCCATCTCTATCTTTATCGAAAGGTCTGCTTGCAGTTTGGGGCGAATCATTGCGAGTAGAAATCGCTTTCATTGCATTGAAGCCTCCCACACCCATTGGACAAAGAACAGCTTCGCTGCCTCCTGTCAGCATAATGTCAGCCATTCCGCGTTGAATAATCATAAAAGCATCTGCGATTGCGTGTGAAGAAGTTGCGCAAGCAGAAACAGTTGCGTAGTTTGGACCTTTTAAGCCATATCTGATAGCAATATGTCCGGAGACGATGTCAATAATAAGCATTGGGACAAAGAAAGGAGAAATTCTATCCGGTTTGCCATTTCTTTCGTAAAGGGATTGTTGCTGCTCGTGGTAGGTCGTCATTCCGCCAATACCTGAGCCAAAGATAGCTCCAATTCTTTCCCTATCAACTTTTTCAAAATCTATTCCGGAATCTTCTACTGCCATAGCAGCGGCAGATATTCCAAATTGACAGAACAAGTCCATTCTTTGAATTTCTTTTCTATTCATATACAGAAGTGGGTCGAAATTTTTCACTTCGCATGCAAATTTTGTATCGAAATCAGTTGCGTCAAAGCGTGTAAGATTTGCGGCGCCACTTTTCCCCTCGAGCATTGCTTGCCACATATCGGAAACATTATTGCCAATGGGAGTAACAGCACCTATTCCAGTTATTACTACTCTTGGAAAGTTATGTTTTGACATAATTTTTCTAATTTTATGATAAAAATTTAGGAATAAAAAACCCTAACCTTAAAGAATAAGATTAGGGATTTTGATTAGCTTATTCTTTCACTTAAAAACTTGACTACATCGCCAACGGTTTGAATTTTTTCCGCATCGCTATCTTCAATAGAAATGTCGAATTGTTTTTCTAATTGCATAATTAATTCAACTGTGTCTAATGAATCGGCGCCTAAGTCTTTTGTGAAATTTGCATCATCAGTTACCTGAGATTCTTCAACGCCTAATTTGTCAACGATTATTGATACTACTTGGCTTTTAATGTCTGCCATAAAAATCCCCAATTTTGTTGGTTAAACAAATATATTAATTAATTTTTTTTACATATATAAACCACCATTAACATGGATAACCTGCCCGGTCACATAGCTTGATTCTTCTGATACTAAGAAAGTAACAAGGTTTGCTATGTCAATCGGCTCGGCTACTCTTTTTAATGGTATGTTGGCAAAAAATTGTTTTTTTTGCTCTTCGTTAAGTGCGTCTGTCATTGCGCTTCGAACAAAGCCCGGCGCAACGCAGTTTACTAAAATATTTCGAGAAGCTAATTCTCTTGCCAAAGATTTGGTCAAACCCATCAATCCAGCTTTTGAAGCTGAATAGTTAGATTGCCCCGGGTTTCCCATCGCCCCAACTACTGAGGCTATATTTACAATTCTACCCTGGCGCTGAGAAATCATTTTTTTTGCCGCTGCTTTGCTGCAAAGATAAGCTCCTTTTAAGTTTGTGTCGAGAACAGAATCCCATTCTTTCTCAGCCATTCTTATCAGAAGATTATCGCGAGTTATCCCAGCGTTATTTATAAGGAAATGAACTGCATCTTTTTCTTTTAAAACTTGTTCAAACGCAGTATTCACAGATTCTTCAGAAGAAACGTCTGCTTGGATTGCTTTATAATTTTCTTTCCAGCTGTTGTCTTGAAGCTCAATATTATCGGGAATAACGTAATCAAGTGCAAAGACGTAGGCGCCATTTTTTAATAATTCTTCTGAAATGGCGAGCCCGATACCTCTGCATCCACCCGTTACTACTGCGATTTTACTAATAAATTTTTTTTCCATTGCCCCAATTCATAATTAAACAAGTTACAAATATATGAAAATTTTTTAATAATTCTACAAAAATTATTTTTCTCTCAATCGTCTTGTTTTCACTTTTAGAGAACAGTCTTAAAAAATTTCTTTCAAATCGTCAAATTTATCATAGCCTAAAATGCTCACGCCCTTCAAAGTTCGCTTTACTAAACCTTGCAATACTCTGCCGGCTCCTACCTCGGCATAAGTATCGAATCCGTCCTCTTGCATTTGTTTAAGGGTTTGTGTCCAAAGGACTGGAGCGCTTAATTGAAGGATAAGGGCTTTACGCAGTTCTTCTTTGTCTTGCGTTGGCTTTGCGTATACGTTAGTATAGACGGGAACTTTTGCGTCTTTAAACTCGGCATTTGAAATTGCCAGCTCCAAATCTCTTTTTGCAGGCTCCATAAGAGGAGAATGAAAGGCGCCGCTTACTACTAATTCAGTAACCATTCTTGCGCCAGCTTCTTCAAAGAAATGGATATTTTCTCTTAAAAAATCGCGAGAGCCAGAAACAACTATCTGTCCGGGTGAATTGAAATTAGCTGCAACAACGCAGTTTCCATTGCCTTTTTCTGTTAAATCTTCACAAATTTCAACTACCGCTTCGTCTTCCATACCGATTATTGCAAACATAGTTCCGGGCAAGTTCTCTCCAGCGCTAAACATAAGATTACCACGCAAGGAAACGAGTTTAAGCGCCTCTTCAAAATTTAGCACGCCAGCAGCATAAAGCGCCGCATATTCTCCAACCGAGTGCCCGGCTACAGCAGAATAATCTAACTTGTTTTTTATTAAATCCGTTAAAACAGCAGAGTGTAGAAAAAGAGCGGGCTGGGTGTATCGCGTTTCTTTTAATTTCTCGATTGGTCCATCGAACATAATAGAGCTTAAACTATAGCCCAAAATATTATTTGCTTCTTCAATTCTTGTTTTTGCCGATTCAACATTTTCATAAATGTCTTTAAGCATACCCACATATTGGGAACCTTGCCCAGATGAAAGCAAAGCTATTTTCATTTTTTTTCCTTTTATTTGTTTGCATTCCAACGTAAAAGAACAGAGCCATAAGTATAGCCAGCTCCAAAACTGCTCATAATAACGTTATCAGCTTTTTTAATTTTGCCAGCCGCGTTCCACTCAGAAAGGCACATCGGAATGGTGGCAGCGGTGGTGTTTCCGTATTTGTTGATGTTAATCATAACCTGTTCTTTTGGTAATTGCATTCTTTCAGCAGTTGCAACAATAATTCTCATATTCGCTTGATGGGGAACGAGCCAGGCAACGTCTTTGTTTTCAAGATTATTTCTTTTCATAATGTCAACACTGCAATCTGCCATTGCTTTCACCGCAGCTTTAAAGACAGTTTGTCCATCTTGTTTGAGATAATGCTCTTTGTTTTGAACGGTTTCAAGCGAGGATGGTTTAGCGCTTCCCCCTGCAATCATTTTTAGATAAGGAGCACCGGAGCCGTCAATTTTTGCTATGTAATCAATAAGCCCGCAATCTGGGTCATCGGAAGGCTCGATTAAAACAGCAGCACCTGCATCGCCGAAGAGCATAGCTTGGCTTCTGTCCTCATAATCAGTTATGCTGCTCATTTTGTCTCCGCCGCAAAGGAGTAAGCGTTTTGCGGCACCGCTTTCTACTAATTTACAAGCAGTTATAAAAGAAAATAAAAAGCCGGAACAAGCAGCAGACAAATCGAATCCCCAAGCATTATTAGCTCCAATTTTATGCTGGACAAGTGCAGCGGTTGCAGGGAAAGAATGGTCTGGGGTAACAGTTGCTACGATAATGCAATCTATGTCATTTGCTGTGATGCCGCGTTTTTCAATGCATTCTTTTGCAGCTGGAACAATCAAGTCAGATGTTGCTCCTTCTTTGGCAATTCTTCTTTCCGAAATGCCAGTTCTCGTTAAAATCCACTCATCTGTTGTATCAAGATATTTTGCAAAATAAGCATTATCTAATACTGTGGGTGGAACATAATGTGCTACTGAAGTTATTGTTGCTCTCATAATTTTTCTTTTCTTTTATGAATTAAGTGCAATTTTAATTTTTTCGTTAATATTTTTTTCAATGAACTCTACAGCTTTGATTATCATATTTTGAATAGCGGTTGGGCTTGATTTCCCATGTCCAATAATGACTACACCATTCACCCCGAGCAAAGGAACACCGCCATATTGCTGATAATCTAATTCTTTGAATAAATTTTTCATGAAAGGGGTAATAAATAATAAAAGAGCTTTGCTTAAAAGGCTTTTATTGGCTAATGTCTTAATTTTTGTTTTCATAAAAGGGGGAATGCCTTCTGTGAATTTTAAAAGGATATTCCCAACTAAGCCATCGCAAACTACAACATCTAAATTTCCTTGCAAAATGTCTCGTCCTTCTACATTTCCAACAAAATTTAAATTGCTTTGGCTAAGCAATTTATATGTATCTTGCAAGAGTTGAGTTCCTTTTTCTTCTTCCTCTCCAACGTTGAGCAAAGCTACTCTGGGCTGCTCGATATTCAGCATTTGCTTAGAAAATATGCTGCCCATAACTGCAAATTCGTAAAGATAACGTGCTTTCGATTCCAAATTGGCGCCTACGTCAAGAATAAGCACTGGCTTGTTTCCGGCAGTAGGAAAAAAAGAGCCAATCGTAGGTCGGCTCACGCCGTTTATTCTGCCGAGAAGGATTGTTCCAGTAGAAAGCACGGCGCCAGTATTGCCAGCTGAAACAAAAGCGTCAGCTTTTTGCTCAGCGCAAAACTCCATAGCTTTATAAAGGGAGGAATTCTTCTTGGTTTTTATAATTTGGGTCGGGTCATCGTGCATATCAACCACCTCGTCTGTATGATGGATGCAGTAGTTTATAGCACTCGTATCCTCTTTGCTTAGAGCACCTTTGATTTTGCTTTCATCTCCAACGAAAACAATTTCAAGCTTATTATTTTGGTTTAATATTTTTGATGCAAGCACGGCGCCTTTGACCTCGTTTTCTGGTGCAAAATCTCCGCCCATTGCATCGAGGGCTATTTTATATGTTGACTTAGTATTCATTTTTTCTGAATGCAAAATACTTAAAAAGTCAATTTAAGTATTATTTGCATTCGGAATCCTTCATCTTATATATATGTTAACACTTTTCTCCCGTTGTAATATCCACAGTCGCCACAAGCGCGATGCGCTAATTTTGAGGCGCCGCATTTTGGGCAAACAGACATCGTAGCCGGGTAAGCTTTGTAGTGCGTTCTGCGTTTATCGCGTCTTTGCTTAGATACTTTGCGTTTTGGATTTGCCATTTTATTCTTCTTTCCTTAGTTAATTTTTATATTTTTTAAAGGAGCCCAACGCTCATCAATAATGTTAAATTTGTCTTTTGCTTTATAGCTTTCTTTTTGAGCAAGCTCTGGGTATATTTCATCAAGTTCTTTGTTTTCGAATTCTGGGGCGATTCGTCTCATTGGTAAATGCAATGCTAACTCCTCGCGAACGATGGCGCTTATGTCGATATATTTTTCATCTTCATAAATCGCTCGTATTTCCTCTTGAACATCTTTATTTTTGTCGCGAATGCTGTTTCCTTTTAAAAGGAAATCAATTTTTATTTCTGCTTCTATCAGTTTTTTAAATTTTGCAAGAGTTCTGTCGCAAACTAAATCAGCGTTTGAGCTTGCTTTTCCTTCTATATATATACGCTTTCCAATAATTTTCATAAAGCCAGAAAACTGGACATTTCCCTCAAATTCTGGGAACATATCTGGTATTTCTGAAGCCTGGCAGCGACTGTCTATTGGATACTCGCCGTCTTTCAGTCCTTGTATATATATTTTAATCATTTTATAAAAAATTTTTTATTCTTATAAACTTACAAAATTATATACTTATTTCTATTTTTCCAAATTCAAAATTTATCTGCCTTTTATTCTTCCATATTTTATCCTACTATAATTATAATTGAATAAGAAAAGCTACTAAACTTTTTAAATGAAATTTATTTGTGTTTTCGTTGCGCTTTGTATCCTTAGAGTTTCAGGAAATATCAATACGTTTTCAAACACTAAAACAGGCTCTTCTACTATGTATTTATAACTTAAGCAGGTCAAATATCCTTAATTGGAAAAAAATTAGAATTTGCAATCGAGCTGAAAGGAAACAAAGCGTGTTGGGGCGAGATTGCCCGGCGTTTTCGTATAATAATAATTCAGTAAATTAAAGCAATTCAAAGAAAAAGTAAGAGGGATAGCAGAGCTTTGATAGTTATAGATTAAATGCAAATCTACAAGGTTTACATTTACGCGAGCGTCATAATCTTTTATATATGAGCCAAGTAAATCATCAATATTTTTGGCGCGACTTAAAAAACGATAGTCTGCTTGTATTTCAAAATCCCAAAATTTATAAAAAATCCTGTTATAACAAGTCCAATTAGAGCGGTATTTTAAAGCTTCATTCTTTTCTTTGTCAATCGGATCAATCGCACTGAGGGAGCTTTCAATTCCAAGATTTTTTAAAAGCATTAACTTTAAATCAAGTTCCGCACCGCGAACCCTTGCCCGAACTATGTTTTGAAACTGAATATTTGCAGAAGCATCGCTTAGAAATGTTGGCTCAATCAAATCGTAAAAATCATTATGGAATAGCGATAAATCGAAAACAGCAGGTATCCCCAACAGGCTAAAACGTTGATTTACTCCGAGTTCTATTGAAAGACTTCGCTCTGGCTTTAAGTCAAGATTGGGAACAACAGAAAAACCGCTATACTGTATGGTTGCAAAACGCTCACCAATCGTTGCAGAGCGGAAGCCAGTCCCAAGGGAAAAACGCAGCTTGCTATCATCAGCCAAAGCATAAGAAGCGCCAAATTTTGGAGAAAATTGCAGTTTAGTTTTCATCGCATCGTTTGAGATTTCTGAATTTAGAGTATTTTTGTCGTCCAGAAGCGAGGTTTTTTCTAAATCGAATCTTGCGCCAGCACTGAGAATAAAATCTTTTATCTTTGAATACTCAAGTTGCGCAAACCCCGCGAAAATAGTTTGATATGCGTTTTCGTATATTTTTGAATCAACTATGTTAATTGTGTTATCAACTCCAAAAGTGAAATTTGTTTTTTCAAAAACATTATAGCAATACTGGATTTCCGTATGAATTGAGTTTGCAGAAGTTTGACGCGGATTGCTATTGTCAAAAAGTTTAGGCTCCAAGGAAGTAGAAAACCAGCCAATCTTTAAATCAATGAATTGAAAATTATCAATAATCTGTTTTAAAGTGCCGGAAAGGAAAAATTTATTTGAGCGCAGCTCATCAGAAAGATTAGTGCCAGTCGGAGGACGGGTCGCGCTATCTAAGCTGTTCCAATACACCCAATCGTTTTTATTGTCGGTTGCATAGTTTGTTAGAAAAGAAAGCTTTGTCCATTCCGATAAATCGAAAGCAATTTTAGAAAACAGATTAAATTTTTCAGATTTATCGAACTGGCGATAGCTTTCGTCATTTTGATAGCCAAGCGACAAAATTCCTTTAAAAATATTATTTTTAAAAGTTAAGCCAGCTTGAGCAGTGGAATGCGTGGATAAGCCATTTCGGTATATCCATTGATTATGAGTTGGCTTTGTGTAAACTCCACTTGAAGCGCGTAAAGAAATGCCAAGATTTTCCTCAGGCTCCTTTGTAATAATATTTATAACGCCGCCCAAGGCACTGCTACCATAAAGAGCAGAGCCAGCCCCTTTTACAATTTCAATTCTTTCAATATTGAAAACAGGGATTACATCAAATTTTATATCCCCCTGGTCGCCTGCTAAAATTGAGACACCATCTACAAGCAATGCGACACGGGAACCGACACCAATAGCAACACCTGAGCTGCCACGTATGCTGACTTGGTCGTCATTCATCACTATACCCGATACGTATTGCAGAGCTTCATCAATTTTACTGATATTTTTATTTTTTAGCTGATGAGAGCTGATAAGAGAAATCGAAACCGGAACATCTTGAACTGCTTGTAATGTTTTATTTGCTGAAACAAGGACATCGCTTGTGAACAAAGAAGATTCCTTTAAGTGAAAATCAACCTTAATGCTGTTTTGATTTTTTATCTGAATTGTTTGCTTTTGGGATTCGTATCCAACTATACTTGCAAGCAAACTGTATTCGCCATCGGGCAGCCCGCTGATTTTAAATTCGCCTTCTTTGTTTGTGAAAGTGCCAAAGCCGCTGTTCAGTATTCTAACTGTTGCAAATTGTAGCAAAGAATTTGTTTGAGCATCATAGCATTTCCCGTAGACCGTTCCAAACTTTTGCGCAAAAAGAGTAGAAGAGCTAAGAAAAATAGAAAAAGCTAAGAAAAATAGGAAAAAAACTGCTATTAGGCTCTTGCCTTTGCATGCCTTCATTGTTTTGTTTAGAAAAAATTTTTAAAAAACCTTAATTTTGCATACATTTTTATAAAACCGTTATAGCATTAGTTTTTTCGGCAGACATAAAAAGCGCTTTACTTGCTTTGTCGAAAACATTTTTAATGCTGTCGTTGGCTCTTACTTGAGTGAGCCCAATGCTAATTGTAACAGTAAATCTTTGACTATTAATATCAAGCACAGCAAGAGCCACTTCGGTGCGAAGACGCTCAGCCCAAATCCTTGCATCTTGCGGACTATCACCGAATAGGGCTATAGCGAACACATTATCTGTCATTTTGCCTAAAAGGTCGAATATTTTAATTTGCTCTCTCGCAATTTTAAGCACTTGAAAAATCGCTTTTTGCAATCTATCGCTATAATGCTCTGGATCTAGTGAAGAATACTTATCTAATTGAAAAATGCAAAGATAAGACTCAATTCCAAAGGCGCGAGAACGCTCCAACTCTTCATTGAAGCGGCGCATGAAAGCTGTGTAATTAAGGATTCCAGTATTGGGGTCGATTAGTTGAGAATTTTCTATATAATTATCGTAAAAAACAGACTCAATGGCGGTTGCAGATTGCCTGGCAAGTGTTTCAAGAATACTCACCGTGTTTTGGCTGATAGCTTTCCCATCACTTGCTTCAAGAAAAATTGCGCCATAGCTGTTTGTATTAGTTCGAATTGGAACTGAGAGAAAAGAGTAGTTCGTGTTAATGCTGTATTCAGCATCACAAACCCTCAAATATTGATCGCTTAAATCATTATAAAGAACCGTTTGCGATTCCAGTATTGAAGGAGCAATCAAACTATTATCTAAATTAACTTTGTTTTTAGCAATATTGACGGCGCTATCAGATCTAGAAATATAAGTGCTTATAACAAAAGAATTGCAATCAAAATCCATTAAGCATACTCCTATGGACGTATATTCAAGTAAATGGCATAAAACCTCGCTAAGCGAGTCGCTTATTGATTGCTGGGAGTAGTTTTGTTGAGTTTTTTTCCCGAACAAATGTATTGCATCAAGCAGTTTTTGGGATTGGCTTAAATCGTGCTTTTCTAAATAATTTTTGAATAATGCACTTATAATGCGAGTGAAATGTCCCAGGAAATTCACGGTCACAGTAGTATAAGCATTGCTCATCTCAGAATCGGCGCACAGTATCCCGTGAACGCTCTTGCCGTAAAATACTGGCACTCCTATAAATGAGCCAATTTCTGTGTCCTCATCATAGTAAGGTATTAAATCTTTAATAGGACTGATATTAATCTCTGTTATTATTTCCGGGCTTGCTCCTTTATATATCTGGCTTATTATGTCCAGCCCAATTGGGATTAGCTTGTCTTTCCTTAATCTATCTTGGTTATCGCTGACAGAGGAGATAATTAAAAAATTATTTTTTACTTGGTCTACTAAAAGAAAAACTGCTGTTTTAGTGTTTGTTATAGAGCGAATAATGGTGAGGATTCTATTCAATAAAAACTGCAGAGCCTCCAGAGGTTCATTTCCCAAAGCGCTATCGTCTTTATAAAGCGAAGCAGGGACATCAATTTTGCTTTTCTTGTAAGGCGAGCTTGGTTTTTCCTCTACTTTTTCTTCTGATTTGCTGTCTATTTCCTTTGGCTCTTCTGTTTCAGATGCTTTCTCTTCTTTTTGAATCCTAATTGAAGATAGATGAGCATTGCAATTGCCTTGCTCTTGTTCTTCGTTCTTTTCTGGAATGCCTGCGTCTTGGACATCTTTTTCTGTTAACTTTTCTTTTTGTCCTTGAGCTGTTTCGCTGTCCTTAGCAACATAAGCAGCAACTGGTTTAGGACTAACCTTAGTGATAATAGTAACCTCACCATCATCATAGCTAAGATCTTCATCAGCTTGAAAACTTTCATCACTTCTGTCTTTAAACTTTGCTTGTTTTATAACACTTTCTTTAACAAGAACATTTTCTTCGTTTTTTGCTTTTTCAACTTTTTCTTCTCTATCTTCAATATAATCTTTTGAGTCTCCAAAGGAATTCTTATAATCTTTATAGATTATCCTCACCACTCCATCTTTTTTGACTTCATCAATTTCAAAGTCTGGTGGCTTTTCTCCGGGCTTTGCTAATCCAATATAGTTTTTTATTCTGTTGGAAATGTCGATAGCAAAGAAAATGATTCCTAAAACAGCTATTGAAGCTCCAATTAGTTTGACCTCAATTTCCGATAAAATGACAAGGAAAAACAGGCCAAGAAGGATTACAAGAAGAATAAAAACATCTCTTGGGGCAAGCAGTTCTTTTAGTTTGTATTGAGTCTTTTTCATTGCCACTTCTCATTTAAAACTTATATTGCCCAAGAAGTTCCCAAGTCGATTTAGTTCTAATTATATCGTAAAAAAAGTCGCGTATATGAGTGCCAAATACAGTTATATTGCTTTCTGCGGAGGCATATTTTATAGTGCCTCTTGGAGTGATATTCAAAATATAATCTTGCTTTCCTTTAATCGAGTCAATTTTTGCTAACTTGCTCATCAATGGGAAATACTGTTCATTCTTATTGAAAATAAATTTACTTATTTCTGTCGTTAATTTGTAATTACCTTCAACAAAGCCTAAAAACTTCACATCGCAGCTATCGTAAAATGCTTTATAATCTGCTTGCATCGTTATTAAAGATTTCCAAGAGCTATCTTTTTCGATAACGCTTGAAGGTAGAGAAATCTTGTTAGGAAACACAACCGAGAGTAAGCGTTCGTCTGAAACGCCGCTTTCCCAGTAAAAAAGCTCTAAAGAATCGATACTACCCGCACCTTGTTTGATATAATTACGAAACTCGCTAAGTCTTTTTCCCTCAATTTTTATTGGCTCTCCATAAGGAGAAATGAATAGCTTGAAAGTCTTTGAAAGCGGGACTGATACAGTTTTAAAATCTGGAAAATTTAAAGCTGAGTAGTCATCGCCTTGCGAATGGTGATAGACTTCCATATCCTTTTCTTTAAAAGAATAAATTAGAGAATCTATAGAGACGTCCAAAACGATTATACCGTCATCTCTGAGGTGATTATTGTTATGAGTGAAAAAATATTCTACTTTGCGTTCATATTTACGCTGCGAGCTATCGCTGAAAGTGCGAAGAACTTCCGAGCTTTCTTCGTATTTATAGTTGTGTAAAATACTGAGCGGGTATCTTATAGAAATATTATATCTTGGAATATCATCGCTATATTGAGCTTTAGCTTCTTTGCTTAATCCGATAAAGCTAAGAGCAAAAATTAAGAAAAAAACTCTGAATGAGTAAAAAGCGACCAAGCTGCGAGTGTCATTCCATCCCATATCTCCCCCTTTTTTATTAGTGAATGAATATCTGTTTTTGATAATTGAAGCAGCTCAAATTCCTCGCTGTCATCTGGGGAATTGCCGAGGAATTGGAGTTCCTTCATTAAAAAAACTTTGCTAATTTCGTTTGTTACCCCGTTAAAGGGATTAAATCCAGCAATTTCAATGATTTGTTTAGCTTCGTAACCCGTTTCTTCAAGCAATTCATTTTTCGCGTTTTGCAAAAAATCAAGTCCTTCGCGAAGCCCCCCACCGGGAAACTCAATGCTAATTTTTTGATTCAAATATCTATACTGACGAACAAGTAAATATAAATTTTGCTTTAATTCTGGAATTATCATAGTTGAGCCAAAAGAATCAACATAATGATAAGTTCCTATTTTTCCATCTGGCTGAAAATATTGATCAATGCTATATTTCCAATAAGGATTTTTAAATTCAACTTTCGAGCTAATTTTTTCTAATTTTTTGAGCATTGCTTTCGTTTTTAAAAAAGTATAGACAATTGCAAAAATCAGCCTGTGCAATTTCCCATTATCTCGCTTTTTGAAAAAAAGAAAGAAATTTCTTTTTCTGAATTTTCCAAAGAGTCGCTCCCGTGTATGGAATTATATGTTACAGTTTCACCATATTTTTTGCGAATAGTTCCTTCTTCGGCAAGTGCTGGATTTTTATTTCCAATCAATGTCCGGAAATCCTCTATCGCATTGTCTTTTTCTAAAACCATAGGAATAATTTTTTCTTTAGTCATAAATTCGATCAAGTCCTTATAAAAGGGTTGTTCTTTATGAACGGCGTAAAATTCAGCTGCTTGCTCAGTCGAGATTCTTATATATTTCATTGCTAAAATTCTAAAGCCCGCTTCTTCTATAGCTGAGATTATGTAGCCGAAAATGTTTTTCCGAACCGCATCTGGTTTGATAATAGCAAGTGTTCTTCCCATAAATTAAGCTATTTTTTTTCTTTTTAAAACCTTAGCAACTTTTTTACCAATTTCTGCTGGTGATTCTACAATGTGAATACCCGCTTTTTTAAGTGTCGCAATTTTGCTTTCTGCTGTTCCTTGTCCGCCAGAGATGATTGCGCCTGCGTGTCCCATACGTCTTCCCGGAGGAGCAGTTTTCCCGGCGATAAAGCTAATAACTGGCTTTTTCACATTCTTTTTAATGTATTCGGCAGCAACTTCTTCTGCATTGCCTCCAATTTCTCCAATCATAAGTATTGCATCGCTGTCCTCGTCCTCGTTGAAAAGCTGAACTGCATCTATGAATTGCGTTCCGATAATGGCATCTCCTCCAATTCCAATGCAGGTAGACTGTCCAATTCCAAGGTCGGAAAGCTGCTTAACCGCTTCATAAGTTAAGGTGCCGCTTCGCGAGATGACGGCAACCCTACCGGGCTTATGAATAAAGCCTGGCATAATCCCAATTTTGCACTCGCCTGGCGTTATAATGCCGGGGCAGTTGGGTCCAATCATTCTACTATTTGATCGCTTTAAAGCGTCAAAAACCTTGGTCATATCATTTGCCGGAATACCTTCTGTAATTGTAACAATAAGCTCGATACCTGCTTCGATTGCCTCTAAAATTGCATCAGCCGCAAGAGCTTGTGGAACAAAAATAACAGTTGCGTTTGCTTTTACTGCTTTTGCTGCTTCTTTAACCGTATTGAAAACTGGAACTTCCCGCTTAAATTTCATACCTTCTTTTCCGGCGTATTTTTGTCCGCCTTTTCCGGGCGTAACGCCAGCAAGGATTTTCGTCCCATATTGCAACATTTCGTAACTGTGAAAAGTGCCTTCCGCTCCAGTAATGCCTTGAACTATAACTCTTGTATCTTTATTAACTAGGACACTCATTTAAAAACCATTATAAATTTAACAATAAAATTTTATTATTTTCTTTATTATTAGAAAAATTATTAAAATTGCAAATTAAGAATTTATTGTCAAATTTATAAATGTTTTTTATAAAAAGGTGCAAATATGAAGGAGCAAAATTTGAATTCTGGAATAAAGACGCGGCTCGATGATATTGAGAAAGAATTAAAGGTCTTGAATAAACAAAGAGATGAAATTCGCCAAAAATGGGAAATTGAAAAGAATTTTATTAAAAAAATTCGCTCTTACAAAGAGGAAATTGAGCAAGCAAGAATCCGTGCCGATGAGTATGAAAGGCAGGGTAATTTGGAAAAAGTTGCTGAAATTCGATATTCCACGCTTTTAGATTTAGAAAAAAAATTAAATGAAGCAAGCACTCAGCTTCAAAGCATTCAAAAAGCGGGGAAGCTTTTAAAGGAGGAAGTGGATGCTGAGGACATTGCAGAAATCGTTGCTAAATGGACAGGTATACCCGTCCAAAGAATGCTTGAAACCGAGAGAACTAAGCTCTTAAAAATGGAAGATGGTATTCATAAACGCTTGATTAATCAAGAGGAAGCAGTTGTTTCTGTATCTAATTCAATTCGCCGCTCGCGCTCAGGCTTGCAAGATGCCGACCGACCCATTGGCTCATTTATTTTCCTTGGCACCACCGGCGTTGGAAAAACCGAGATGGCAAAAGCTCTTGCCGAATTTTTATTCAATAACGAAAGTGCTTTGATTAGGATTGATATGAGCGAGTATATGGAAAAGTATTCTGTTTCGCGCTTAATCGGAGCGCCCCCTGGCTATGTTGGATACGAAGAAGGGGGACAGCTGACTGAGGCAATTCGCAGAAAGCCTTATGCCGTAGTTCTGCTTGATGAAATTGAAAAGGCGCACCAGGAAGTTTTTAATGTTTTATTGCAAGTGCTTGATGACGGCAGATTGACAGACGGAAAAGGGAGGACCGTAAATTTTAAAAATTCAATTATCATAATGACCTCAAACCTTGGAACAGAAATAATTGAAAGGGAATTAAGCGGGGCAGAAGAAAATCAAAAGGAAGCAGTTTTTGAAGACGTAAAAAATCAAATATTGGATATGCTGAAATTGAGAATGCGGCCAGAATTTTTAAATCGAGTTGACGACATTATTCTATTTAAGCCTTTGACGAAAAAAGAAATCAAGCAAATTGCAAGACTTCAGCTTTCAATTTTGAAAGAGAAGACCTTGCAAAATGGAATATCGCTCAAAATAACTGAGCGCGCTTTGGATTTGCTTACCCTGCTTGGCTTCGATGAACACTATGGGGCAAGACCGCTTAAAAGAGCCGTGCAAAATCATATTTCTAATCCATTGGCATTAAAATTGCTTGCAAATGAATATATAACAGGGGACAGCGTAATTGTTGATATTACGCCAAAAAACGAATTCATTTTTTATAAGCAAAAATAAAATGAACTGTTTATTCAAAATACTTGATATTATTAAATTTGATAAT
>LSQX01277906.1_pt1 | contig 24189 bp, 20 predicted proteins | sample 654561 | NCBI WGS metagenome assembly LSQX01 (sample SAMN04489861, study PRJNA283612) | anaerobic digester metagenome | isolation source: 4 biogas reactors fed with cattle manure at either 37C or 55C with and... | place: Denmark: Kongens Lyngby | collected 2014
ATCACGCTGCCTTCGACACGATTTCAATTCGGCTATCTGATCAGCAAGGGAAGCGCGCGGTCGGTCGTGGCCAGGATACGCAAACTTCAAGAGATATTAGGAAGCGAATACGAGGCGATCTTTCCAATTAACTTAAGCGATAATGGTCCCGAGTTCGCTCGCTTCCACGAGTTGGAGATCAACGAATTGGGAGCTGTCATCACCAGGATGTTTTTCACCAATCCTTACCGCTCGACGGACAAAGCCGCCTGCGAGAGAAATCATGAATTCATTCGCTACGTAATTATGAAGGGCAAGAGCTTAGATTTCTTGACTCAGGAGAAAGTCAATCGCCTGTTTTCGCACATTAATTCCTACATCCGAAAGTCCAACAAAAATAAAACTCCCTACCAGCTTACGGTAGAGAGGTTCGGCGTTACCTTTATGAACGCCATCGGCATTAAGGCCGTCCCTAGCAAGGATGTCTGCCTTAAACCATCACTAATTAGGTAAAGCAAGAAATACCTATTCAGAAGCAGCAGGAGTTGTTCTTTGAAACTTCATCGCCCCTAAGTTGTTGCAATGAGTTAGTCACTATTCATTCTTCAACTCTTTTTGCTATAAATCCAATATAAGCCGTACCTTGATTAAATGCAAATGTTGTCAAACTCATTGCAACAAATCCATCAAATTATTATTTACTAGCAGAAAAAACGCCCATTATGTTGCAATGACATTTTCATCTAACACTAATTATGAAAGTTAGAAAAAACGTGTTCTGTTCGGACTTTTTCTTTAATCCTTATTTATATACAGGTGTCAATATTTGAACGAAAAGTATTTATATCTATATTTGCTTCGCCATGGTTTTTTGCATGATATGTAAATATTTGCATCTCTTAATAATTTAAAAAGATTCGTCTTTTATTTATATTTTCTCTTATTGGTAAAAGCGCTTTTTTGATTGACGGCGTCACTCGCCTTTTGCTCTTGCTGATGACCGCGCGGGCCGCTCTGTTTGCTTTGCGAATGGCGAAAGTGCCCAGCATCAGCTGAACGACCTGAATTATGACGTTGAGAATTATTAGCTTGAGCTTTCGGAGAATTGTTTGCCTGTGTGGAAGTCGATTTGCTGTCCGCGGTTTCGACGACAGAAAAAACAATAGGACTCTTAAGGACAGGTATATCCATACCGATATGCTTCTGAATATCTTTAAGAAGCGATAACTCGTCGCGAGAACAAAAACTGATCGTCTCTCCAACTTCTCCCGCCCGTCCGGTCCGACCCATGCGATGAAGATAAGTTTCGGGAGTTTGCGGAATGTCGTAATTAATGACGTGAGAAATCTGACTGATATCAAGACCGCGAGCGGCGATATCGGTGGCAATCAGAATCCGACTTTCGTGATTTTTGAATTTTTTTAAGGCTGAAGTGCGGGCATTTTGACTTTTGTTGCCGTGGATGACTTCGGCGGTATAAGACTGGTTCAATAGTTTTTTAGTTAGGCGGTTCGCGCCGTTTTTCGTCCGGCAGAAGATCAGCGCCGAAGAAATCGCTTTGTCCTTTAATAAATGGATGAGCAGCTCGGCTTTGTTTTCTTTGGAGACGCGATATAAGCTTTGCGAAATGGCGTCGAGGGGGCGCTGGACGCTGCCGATGGAGATGCGGACAGGATGATTAAGAAGACTTCCGGCGAGGGATAGAATCTCTTTGGGCATGGTGGCGGAAAAAAGCATTGTTTGCCGTTCCGTAGGAAGTTTGGCGATGATGCGCTTAATATCCGGCAAAAAGCCCATGTCGAGCATCTGATCGGCCTCGTCGAGAACGAAATAATTGACATGGCTCAAATCCACGAAATTCGAACCCATTAAATCCAGCAATCTTCCCGGCGTCGCCACGAGGATATCGGTGCCGCTGCGTAGATTATGAATTTGCGGCCCTTTGGCCATACCGCCAAAGATGACGCTGACCTTCACTTTACAATATTTGCCATACTGCTTGATGGAGGTGCCGATTTGGGCGGCTAGTTCTCTGGTCGGAGCGACGATTAAACTCGTCAGGACAGGAGTTTGATAGGTCGGTCGGCTGGCTGTGATTTTTTGTAGTAAGGGAATGGCGTAAGCGGCCGTTTTTCCGGTTCCCGTCTGCGCTGTTCCCAGCATATCAAAATCTTCGAGTAAGGGCGGGATGGCCTGAACTTGAATCGGTGTCGGGTCGAAATAGTTTAAATCGGCTATGGCCCGCATAATCGGTTCGCTGATTTTGAGTTGTGAGAAGTGCATATGTTTTCCTTTTGGTCAGTAAATTAAGAAACGCGACTAGTTACTGACTGGAGCGTGAACTTTTTTAAAGACGGCTTATCATAGCATACTTATTTTGATTATGTACATCAGTTGTTCCTTTGCGCGCAAAAAAAGAATCAAAGAAAGAGCTTTTTTTGTGGTATTGACCCGTCGTCAATGACATATGGTATCAATAGCGTTTCTATAACTTTCCCTATACGTAATATTTTATATTTTTTACCTTATACGAACTTTAGGTATACCTATCGCTAACAGTTGACATTTAATAGACGGGATTTGTTGAAAAGAGCTGACCGGATGGATAGAATTTGCATATTTTCGAGGAAGAATGACAACTCATATCAACAGTATTTCTATAACTTTATATAGAGTAAATTTTCATCTTATTTTACCTTATGCAAACTTTAGGAATATGAGTTGATATGAGTTGTCGTGTTTCACATAAATATCTTAAATAAACATTGATGATAACGACGTTTTTCTCGCTTTTTGTTCTTCTCGATGACATGGTCTGTCATGGTCGTTTCCATAACTTTCTCTAGAGAAATATTTATTTTTTACCTTATGCGAACTTTGGGTATTGACCATGATAGACCATGTCGTTGTAGTCTTAATTATTGGTGATAACTGATAATCACAACGGCGTCTTTCATGGCTAAGATCTTCCTATATGACAAAGGGTATCAAGGGCATTTCCATAACTTTTTCTATAGATAATTTATTTTTTTACCTTATACGAACTTTAGGAATACCCTTTGACACCCCTTGTCGTTGTAATGGAAAAATGGACGAAAAATGTTTCATTTTAAAGATGTTTTTTGCATCAACTTTAACGATTAATGTTCTTTATAGAATTCGACGGAAATTTATCATCTCATTAAAGAAACTTGATATAACCATATTGATCTAATGATTATCTCTAGAGGGTCTCTTTTCCGTCCAAACTTCTTATTATCTCCTGATGCAGAGGAGTGGCAGATTGGCATCCTTAAGTCCTAAAAAAGTATTGATAAACCTTTTTAGGTGATTGCGATTGCTTTATCTGTTCGTTGTTATCAAGCCCAGTTTTGTATAATCTTTAAAGTGAAATCCACAAGGCAGGGACGACACCATAATACGTGCGGTCGACATCACTGCTATCAATAACATCAGCGTTGAGCACGAAATGCGCATAATCATTATAGGAGGATTCTGGTGACCGCAGCCACCACCAACTATAGCCACTTGAAGAGGGATAAATGCCTTGTGATTTTGCGTAGTCACTTGCCAAAAAACAGTTTGGTGTGTTTGCTTTTAATCGATATGTATTGCTCATAAATTCGGCATAACTAAGTAAAAAAACCTTATCATATGTGTCAGCACATTCATGTGGATTCATCGTATTTCCAGTTGAAACAGGACTATTGTCAACCAATGTCGTTTTTATTCTATCTTTTTCCAAACTGTTAAAAGCGACGTTATAAAAATCGTGATTTAACCATGCACGAATATATGATTCTTTATAATCATTTGCGTTCACAGTTATCCCATTGATCGTTCGTTTCGTCGTAGAGGAATGGAAATTTTGTGAATCAAGCACTAGACTGGCCATTATAAAAGCTTTGCCACTTTGTACATCTAGCACTCGCCAAGTAATCGGTTCATATTTAAACCAATAGACATGATCAATCGTATAACCATGATCTTTTTGATAGCAGTCGGGATGCGATGAAGTCTTTGTTACAGAGTAGGAATGAAAACTATTCGCGATCGGGCGATAACTCTTGCTGTAGACTCCACGATAGGCGTGATTATCAATGACGAGATCGTTATACCACATATAGGACACGACCTCGCTACTAACGTAATAACCATAATCCGTCCAGTTCGCATGATTCGATGGTGTTGGCAGTTGCCCAGCCGTGTTATTCAGAACCGAAATAAGCGCAGAATCTTTGACTTCGCTTTGTGGGTATGATCCAAATTGCATGATTGGCACTTTATTTTTCATGTAAGGTCGTTCTAATTCATATTTTTTTGATCAATAATCTTTGATTAATTTTTACTGATTTGTTTGACTAGATAATTTAGTAGAATTTCACTGTAATCCACTGGGATATCTTTTGTATGCTTGCGCATGGCCTTACAAAAATCACTGTAATAGGCATCATTCACATTATTTCGCATTAAAAAGTTATAAATATCACGATATCTTATTACTTTGTATTTCTTGCTTCCACTATAGATGGATAAATCTAATTTGTTATAGTTAGGGACAAAAATGAAACAATTGACTGTCTTTCCATCTTTTTTTGCATAATTTGAAGCATACGCAAAGTATTTTGACAATTGCGATTGAACAAGACCGTTTTCGCTAAAATCGTGCCGCTTTGAGACGCCGTTGATTCCCGACTTAATTTTATTTTCAATGACGATGACATTCCTTGAATCTTCAATCCACAGATCAATGTTATGGAATTCTCTTTTTATAATGTAATCATCGCTAATTTCTTTATTTAAAACCTCTTTTATAAATAACTGACCGAGATTCCTATCCTTGCTAAAAAAGTAACTAAACATATTTGAAAAGGCTAATTCGTCATCTTCCTGATTGATGAGTGTTAGAAAATTAAAATAATTGTAATTATGTTTTGCTTTGTCATTAATTTTGACAATTTTTTCTTCCCATAATTCATTATTATTAATCATCCCTGAAATACTATGATATGTTAGCGGGTTTGTCTCATCATCAACATACATAAGAAGGGATTGTTTAGCAAATCGCTTGTCTGGGCAGTGATGAATAGAAAGATGGCTACTCATTTTCTTATCGTATGACGAATCAGTGATAAATATTTGACATTTAGGATGTAGTAGTTTATTGGATAAAAAGGTAATGCTTGGCCATTCACTATTTTCTTTTAGATAAGGAATGCCCCCATAGTTAATTGGATGCTTAGTAGCATAGTCCTTTAGCTGACCAGCCGCTATTAATGCCCTTTCTTTAGCGTTATTCCCTTTAGGATGAATTAATTGTCCTGCCGTCTCGATTACACTAACGCCTAATACTTCAAAGCAACCTGCTTCATATAATCGCGTATGAATTACGGCAGTGACAGTGTCATTATATTTAGGGTTAAACATGCCGGAGGGATTAATAAAACAATAATTTTTCTCATCATCAGAATGGAGCAAATTAATTACTTCCCCTCCACCGATACCTCTTGTCAAATATTCTCCTGCATACATTCGATTTATGATAATTGATTTCATTGTTTACCTCCTTTAGCAAATAATATAAACGAGTCAAGAACAGCTTTTTTTCCGATTCTCTTGATTACTTCTTCTTCACTTATTTCTTCAATTAGGCGACTTATAGAATAATTGCCATAACGATACGGAGAGCCGAGTGGTTCTGATTCATCGAAACCATTAAGATAATCCGCAATGCATTTGTTATAGTCACATTCGTTCCATTCTCCCTTATTATCCGTATAAACGTAGGCTAAAAAGGCTGATGAACAATATAACTGGATACCATCAACTAAATAATACTTTATTAATCGTTTTTCCATTTCCACATTAATTACTTTCTAAATATTCAAGAGCCTCTTGATACAGCTTATGTTCCCAAATCTTACCATCATATTTTTTATAAGTAATCACTGAAATAGACAAAAGAACATACGATTGCAAGGTCCTTCTACTTAGTACTGGGAGTCGATTGAGATTTATTGACGTATTTCCAAAAAACCGTAAGGTTGATTTCAGTTTAAATTGTGCGTATTGGTGAAGTTCATACTCAAGCTCAGGCGAACAATAAATAGTTAATATTTCAGAAAAAAAGAGCGCTTGCTCTGAAATAGCATTGCTGACATTATCAATGATTTTCTCCAAAGAAGAACTTACAGTCATGAATAACACCTCTATTACTAGTAAAAGGAAAGCATGGATCATAATAATAATATTTGATTTGTCACTTTATAATTAGACAAAAAAGACACTTATTAAAATAATAGTATCATGATTCTATATATAAACAAATCACCCTTTTTTTTGAAGAATTAGGTCTCACATCATTTACAACTTTACAATCAGTGGGATTATTATAATTAACGAGTGAATACCCCCTATGTATCCTTAACGAGTAAAATTGTGTAATTATGCATTTTTCAACCTAAATCTAAAAATCAAATGTCCCAAATATTAAAATATGACGATATTAAGCCAATTATCGTGTTTTAGCCAAGAAAAAAAGGTTTGAAATTGTATCAAACCTTACGTTTCAATATGGTGCCTGCGGCCGGACTTGAACCGGCACGAGATCATCTCCCGATGGATTTTGAGTCCATTGCGTCTACCAGTTTCACCACGCAGGCACTGAAGATATTATAATCATCGATGCTATAAATTCCAAATTATTTATAATTTCATTTCGCGATTATTTGCGGTCCTTTCCATTAATGCCTATAATGAAAAATTGAGGTGATAATATGAACATCCTTCTTTATCTTCTTCCCAAGGCCCAAGTCGAATTTATATATGATGATTATACGATTCGCCAGGCCCTGGAAAAAATGGAGTACCACCACTACAGCACGATTCCCGTCATTTCCCGCAAGGGCAAATATGTCGGCTCTCTTTCCGAAGGCGATATCTTGTGGGAAATCAAGCGCTACCGCCTGAACCTCGACGACTGCGAAAAGCATCCGATCACGAGCATTACTCCCCACAAAAAAATCGCCCCCATCTCCGCCGATAAGGAGATGAATGATATCGTCGAAATCATCATCAATCAGAACTTTGTTCCCGTCGTCGATGACCGTGAAAATTTCATCGGTATCGTCACCAGAAAATCGGTCATCAATTATCTGACCAACGAACTAAATAAAAGAAGCAATCCAAACAATAACGGCAGCCGATAATCTATTTGACATCAACCCAGTAACGACGCGTAATCTTTTCGCCATTATCGATGAAATTGGTAATCTTATCTTGAAGAACACCGCCATTGCTTTCGATGATTTTAATCGATCCCAGATTATCATCATCACACGTGATGAGAACCTGTTTAAAGCCAAAGATCTCGCGGATGTAATCTAGCGTCAGCCGGAGCATCTTGGTTCCATAGCCTCGTCTTCTCTTCTCGTGACGAATGCGGTACCCGATATGGCCGCCGAAGCGGAGCAGGCCGTCCGTCAAGTCGTGGCGAATCGAAGTTTCGCCGATAAATTCTTCGCCCTTAACGAGCCATAGATAAGTACAGCTCACCCAGCCGTAAGGCAGGTTTTTGCCGTGCCTGGCATCTTCGATTTTCTTTAAGACATCCGGCACGAAAGCATTGACGAAATCATCGCTCGTCTTCTCTTCATGAACGCGTGTCTCAAGATATGATTTAAGGTATATTTTCGACGGGATGACAAGGCGCATCAAATCCTCTTCGCTATATTTAAGGCGCGGTTTATTAATAAGATAATTTCGGGCTTTGTTAAGCACGCCGCGATCGCCTTCATGGGTCAGCATTTTCTGGGCTTTTTTATAACTGCACCAAATGAGAGCATCAACCTCTTCTTTTTGCTGCTTCATGCGCCCCTTAACGGGCGTGGCCAGAAAGAAGATGACATCCTTAATAATGTCGGGATTGCTCTTATAAGGAGGATAGGAAATTATCTGACGAAAGTCATTATCAATAACGACTTCGAGGTTTGTCTCCTCTTTGATTTCGCGATAGGCGGTCATGATCTCACTTTCGCCGTCCTCAACATGACCTTTGACCAGGGAGGTGTGGCCGCGATTCATCTCGGCCAGCAAAAAGACGAGGCGATCGCCCATATATTTATAGATGACTGCACCGCAGCTTTTTTCTTTTTCCACACCAATATAATAGCAAACCTCACTCGCCTTATTAATGAAAAAGACACCATTTATTGGCGTCTTATCACTTGGCGCGCTCGAGACGATTTGAACGTCCGACCCCAACCTTCGGAGGGTTGTGCTCTATCCGGGCTGAGCTACGAGCGCAGTAACGTAATTAATGATACTTCAAAATCACGCGAAAATCATTTTAACTTAATAATCTCTTAACTACAAAAGAAAATGAAACCTGTCAAAGAAGATAATCGGTGATTATAATAGCTTTATTCAGGGGGACAAAGGATGAAAGAAGAAAAGATTAAAAAAGAAGTGATGGCCTTCTGGAATGACCACTTCCAAAACTTGCGGGCCACCGCCATCAAAAGAAGTGACATCACCATCGATACGCCTCTTGATGAGGGCCTACAAATCCTCGCCGACTCGTGTCAGGAAGTACTCGATATCGCCTGCGGAAACGGCTTATGTCTCATCGAAGCCAAATTGCTCGGCGGAAAAATCAAGCGCGGATTGGGTTTTGACGCCTCGCAAAATGCAATTGCTAACGCCAATCAGAGCGTCGCTTTATCAGGAATTGAAAACCTTCATTTTGAAGTCGGCGACGAAACATTTTTAGCCAATATTGAAGACGAGAGTTATGAAGGCGTTTTTTGTTCGAATTTTCTCGATGTTATTCCTGATAAATTAGCCTTAAAAGTAATTGAGGACATTCAAAGGATACTCAAGCCGGGAGGATTACTTCTGCTCAAACTTAATTTCTACTTGTCGGAAGATTTAATCACGCGTCTTAAAATGGAGAAAGTCGACAAAGACAGCTATGCCATCAATGGTGTTTTCCGGGCCAATAATAAAACCTCCGAACAATGGCTGAATTTGTTCGGTGATTTTAATTTATTAAAACAAAATGGTTTTCAAAGGGCGCCCGGCCTTCCTGCTGACCGACTTTTTTTACTTAAAAAGCCAGGTAATTGTTAAGGAAATTCCTCATCGCGACCAGGAAACATTCCGCTTGTGTATGTGGTCGAAACTCCGACCGTACCGGTGGTGACATAGTCGGTGATGTGCAAGCCGCTGCTCGTGACGACGGCATAGTAGACTTTTCCGTCGATGTTTGGATAGTCTTTAGTGTTGTAATAGGCGGTGCCGCTGTAAGTTCCGTTAAACCGTAAAAGCGTCCTTTTCATCATGTAGTCTTCAGCTCCGACGTTTTCAAGCGCCCCGCTTTGCGTGCGATAGACATAGTCGACGCTTTTCATCGCCGATGCCTGCGCGCCAGAGGCTTCATCGCTACCGGCGAGCATTAAATAGAGGAAGCCATTTGTCTCGTCATTATTCGTGTTTGAGGCTGAAATGATGAATTCGTAATCGTCATCGAGTGTTGCCTGTAAAATTTCAAAATCGAAGTAGACTTGCGATTTATTGCCGACCTGTCCGATTTGAAAGCGGACTTCGCCAAAATTAGTAATCGCGCCGCCTTCGCGTTTAAAATAGTAAACCGATAATTTACCGGGTTCCGAGGCGTTTCTTTGACGGGCAAAGACAAGCGCGGAAACGCCACCTTTAATCGGCTTAAACCATATGCTATTCTTTGGAACCGGAAATGTCGTGCCATCATAGAGGGTGATATTCGATGTATTCGAAAAAGACGAAGTTGCACTTGAATAGCTAGGAGGCGTGATACCAAAAGTAGCCATTTTCGGGTTATTAGGAAGTGTTCGATTGTAGAAATCAGGCGTGACGTGGCTCGTCCAGTTTGATGATGTCACAAGCGTGATATTGCTACTTCCGGCCGTGATGATGGTCGGGCTCGTCGCGCTTGTATTAACAGTCATTTTGCTATTGTACTTAAAAAGGCTTCCTTTAATATCAACCGAAGTGGCCGTCACGCTTCCGATGAAGAAAGCAGTATCGGTAGCCGAATCGGGAACGGCAGTAACAGTATTGATTGCCTTCGTCGTAAAGGAAGGAAAATTAGTATCGATGAGCAAATCGCCGCCGGCGAGGTCTTCGGGCAGCGAATCCCAAGATACATAGGGGCCAATTTTTCCGATTAAGGAGTAATTGCTCGTGACTTCAATGCTCGTTGAACCAAGCGAAATCTTGGCGTTTTTAACGCCGATCGCCTCCATATTGCCATTATTGTAGCCGGCGACGATGCCGACCGCGCTGTCATTGACCTTATTGGTAACTTCGACATTTTCTAAGTAAAATGACTTGACTGTGCCGATGACGGCGGTCGTCGGGTTAATCGATATATTGCCGATGTTGCCAAAAAGGCCGGTTGAAGCTCCGACGTTAATACTGCCGATGTTTAATGGCTTGACTTTCCAATCATATGGATCGGATGAAATCCACAGATTGGAGATCGTTTTGCCGTTGCCGTCGAATTCGCCATAAAAAGGATAGGCGTCCGTCCCGATCGGAGGAATTGCTCCGGTTGTCGAACTGCTATATCCGGAAAGTTGTCCGGCCATATTTATATCATTATCGAGTTTAAAATATGTTTTCTGAGTATGAGGGTAATAGCCGTTATTTTGTAGCCACGTCAAATTGTATAAGTGTTTAGAGGTTTTGATGATGAATGGGTTATTTTGACTGCCGTCTCCGCCGGCATAGTAATTGCTCGTCGAACGGCCGTTGATCGCCGTCTGAAAATCGGTCATCGTCGAAAACCAGGCGACAGAAGTAGCGACCAGCGAAAGAAAGAGACCGCCGGTCAGGACTCCGATTAAGATGATGCTCTTACGCTTCTTCATATTCGAGTCCTCTACGCCACCAGGTAGACGATGTCGTCGTGATAGATGACGTCGCGGTCATTTCCTATCCTGGCATTATCGATGTAATCCATCACCGCTTGACTGTATTCGAGGACAAACCATGTTTCGGTATCGCCCGGATTGATTGCGGCGAGGTCAAGTGAAGTTACTTTGCTCGGCGTCGCACCAATCGTCACAAATGAATCCGCATCAGCGTTGATATAGGTGAGGGACGCACTCGTCCAGCTTTCGCCCAATCCTGACGAAGGACCGCCGGTCGGCGTAATCTGAAAAGCATTGCTGGCATAGTTATCGTCAGTCTCTCCCGAACCGGTCGTCCCCGATGAAAAAGTCGTATGGTCGGTCGTCGCGGAAAAGGTGACGATTTCGGCGGCGTCATACGTGAATTGAACGTGGACGACGATGGCGGGCGAGAAGGTGGTATTCATTTGCCACTGCGGGTCATAGGTCGCAAGAGAGGTGACGGTTTGACTAGAAAAGGTAATCGCCGTATTTGTTTCGCCTTTTACTAAATTCGTTACTTCATAGCAATCAAAACCGGTGACGGCAAAGCCGGGAATGGTTACGCGGACCGATTCCATATGAACCTGACGCGTCAGATTTTGCGCGAACCAAGCGAGCGTCGTATATGTAAAAGCCCCAATCCCGACCATGGCGGCGGCGAGATTGGCATAGACGAGAATTGTGGTTTTAATGCGCTTTGTCAGTTTCATGGCAAGTTATGATTATCCGCAAGTTGGAGTTCACTTACAAACAAAATGCTTTACATATGTAAAAAATGACTCAACTGCGAACAGCAAGCCCCCGAATTTTTTAGTTGCCCCTATGAATTTATCTACTAATAGATATTTTCAATCAAATTGTGTGATGCTACCTTTTTTAATACTAATTAGCACCATCGAGAAATATTATAGCACCTCGATTGAAACGGCTGAACAATACAATGATACTTAATATCAATTCTATTAAAATAATGAAAACAAATTTTTTGAGATATGATGCCGATTATCAGTATTCGCGTAAAGTGTTGATTCAAGAATTTTCAATACATTTATGAAATATTAAAACGGACTTAATCTATGAAATTCTTCAGATTCTAATGCTTTAGGTGAAAACAATAAAATGAAATCAAGTTGATCCTCGTTAAAATGGTATTTTTCCACCAATTTTGAACTTAGTAATTCTTTATCTCTATCTTCTTCATTAACTTGATGATTGCTTTTACAGAAAACTTAGGAAATATTAGTGCTGTTCTTTTCATTACGCACCTCTACTATGATGATCAATTCATTGATAATTTTTTTATTTAATCATAAAACATGATTGTTACACATGTCTCAATCATTTTTGAATTCTAAACGTCATCTAAACATCTATCAAATTTTAGAAACATTAATGTTTAAGTAGTCCTAAAGGAATAACATAAATACCATCAGTTCTTTGATAACAAAGTTCAGTGTTTGTAAGTATCATTAAAAAGGATGGTTTCTTAGTTTTATGAATTTTTGCTAGTTTTATAAGATTTGATGCTGCTTTCTCAACTTCATTCTCCCCTAATTTAACCTCGATTCCAGCCCATCTGCCATCCCTCAACTCAATAATTAAATCTACTTCTAATCCAGATGAATCATTGTAATGATAGACTTCGCCATCTAACGATTGAGCATAGACTCTGATATCTCTAGTGCATATAGATTCAAAAAAGAATCCAAATGTTTCAAAGTCTTGTTTTAGTTTATCTACTGACAAACCCAAAGCAGCTACAGCAATACTTGGATCGACAAATTGCTTTTTATCTGATGTTCTAATCGTGCTGGCACTTCTAATAGCAGGAGACCAAGCTGTAAGGTTTTCAATAATGTATAATCTTTGAAGTGCGTTTGTATAAGTATCGTATGTTTTATAGTCAATAGAAATACCTTCGTTTTCTTGATCTTTATAAATAGTTTTACTGGTTGCTAATGTAGATATATTTCTTGCATAACTGCGTATGAGTTTCCTAATTTTATCTTTGTCTTTTTTGATTCCATCAACTTCATCTACATCTTTTGATATAATACTTTCAAGTAAGTCTTTAGGAATAGCAAGTTGTTCTTTTAATGGTAATTTTAGACTACCTGGCCATCCACCGCGACAAATATAGTGAGCGATGTCATTAATGCTTGTTTTTGATTTTGCTACTTGAATTTTCTTACCTTCAAATAAATCAGCTAATGAGACCGAGCCAATAGAATCTCCGCTTTCAAATAAACTCATAGGACGCATGTATATAGAATTAATTCTTCCCGTTCCTGTATGAGATATATTTATGTTTTGCTTCTTTGTCGAGCCTGTAAGTAAATACGCACCTTTATATTTGTTATCATCTATATCAAGCCTTATAAAATCCCAAATCTCAGGAACTTCTTGCCATTCATCAAAAAGAATCGGTTTTTCACCAGAAAGTACTTCGTCTTTTGAAATGGTTGCTAAAGTTTGATATTGCTTTTTCGTAATAGGATTTTGTAATTTAATGATAGTTTTAGAATAAAGCTCAGCTGTAGTTGATTTACCAGTCCACTTTGGACCTTCTATAACTACAGCTCCACTGTATTTCATTTTATCTTCAATTCCTTTTTCAATAATTCTCTTCTTATAATTACCAGGTATCATAATTATTACCTCCAATTGTATTTTACAACAATTCCAATAAATGTAAATATTTTATTCCAATTAATATTGACGTTTTATTCCAATTAATATTGATTTGTTCTCAACAAAAAAGTTTACACAATATTATCGTGTAAATAAGCCTCAAATCGTGTGAGCCTATTATCAGTCAAATATTTTTACCCTTATTTTTGGTTACTTTTCAAATTGAAATTCGCTTGCTATAGTGTGAAAAAGCCCTTATTAAAGCAAAAAAGGCCTGATACAAAATGTATCAAACCTATGCTTCTTATATGGCTAAAAACAAGTCATAATGATACAAAATGCACACCCCTATTAAAAGTTGCACACCCTTTGACTTATTTTGCACACCCCTTATTTCAATATCAAATCACTACTATTGTTTAAGATTAATTAGACTACATTCCACCTTCAACTTTAAACTCTAATGTGGCTTCGTCAATAGGCATTGTAAAAGTATATTCCCAAATATATCCTTCATCGGTTTCTATGCTAGTTTGCTTTGAATAAAGCTCACCATCTACATACATATATAAATCTGCATCCATTATTGGATATGAATGTAATTTAATTTCAGTAAATGGAGTGAAATATTGTTGTTCTGGTTTATCATAAATGTAATCATGTTCATCAATGATTGTTAATTTAAATTGTCCTGTAGGTACGATATTTTCTCCATCGTAACCATTGATTAACGAAACAACATTAACATCATGATCGGGCATTGTGTATTTAATATATTCAGGTTCCCATGCTTCAACAGCTGTAGGTCTATATACAGTCCCGTCTACCAATAAAGTTGCACTTAAACCAGAAAAGAATTTAATCTCAAAAGTGATTTCATCGCCTTCTCTGTATAGTCCATAAGTTTGATTTGACTCACATATCTCATCAATATTCAAAATTATATTATTTAAATCTTTAATGTTTAGTTTGTGTTTACCATCAATAGAAAAATCGCATCCAGTTAAAGGAATTATTAATACAAAAAGCAAAAAGCATAATATTTTCTTTATATTTTTCATTCAAATTTCCTCCTTTTTATTTCAATATCAATTCATAGAATTACTTAATTATTTTCCAATATCCCGTTTTATCTGAACCGCTTCTTTCAACGTAGCCTTTTTTCTCTTGCAATGCTTTTAAATATCTCTCAGCAGTACGTTTTGTTTTGCCAATAATAATAGAAATTTTTCCAGCTGTTAAAGTAGGGTCATTTAAAAGCGACTCAATAATTTTTCTTTCAATTGCATTAATGTTTACATCGACATTTAGACCGATATATATTGATTATAACACCAGTTGTATGGTAGAAAAAGTCTTTCGGTAAATTGTAGACCTTTCGGTAAATCATAGGACTTTCGGTAAATTGTAGATTTAAAGAAAATAAAAAAGTCTAGAATAGCAGTTGATTTCACTACTAATCTAGACTATTGACATTGGCAAATAGGAAGATTTGTCCTATATGCAAAAGAAAAAGGATGACATCTATTGCATCATCCTGACTTTTCTTATATGGTACGGTGAATGGGACTCGAACCCACAAGGTGTTAACCATTAGAACCTGAATCTAACGCGTCTACCATTTCCGCCATCACCGTGCATTTATTAGTATAAATGATAGAAGCGAATGTGCAATCCTATTTCTTTAAGAAAATGACGATTTTTTTCATGACACCTTCATCTTCCTCGGTGATCAGCTCGTAATTGATCTCATAATTCAAAACGGGATTCTTGCGATCATAGATAGCTTTGTCTTTCTGGACCTGATAGAGATAATCTTCGGCGCGCTTGCTCAGATAAGGTAGATGACCGCGATCTTCGATGTAGAGCAGTTCGATGTTTGCTTTGGCTTTGGCAACTTTTGCGAATCTATCAATTGAGTTCTTCGTTTTGATGACGCGATCTTCCCGACCGTGAATTAAAAGCATCGGTATCTTAACCTTGCGAAGTGCCTTCACGCCATTGTATGTCGCATAGCGACCATAACGCCAGAAGCCGTGCATGTAGATGAAAGGATATAAAGGATAAAGAGCCGGGCGGTTTGCAATCGTGACGAGACTCGGAGAAAGAAAGGCTGAAAGGGAGACGACTTTATCGACGCGGTGCTTTTTTAATAAGACGCTGTTCATGGCGACATAGCCACCCCAGGAATGACCGACGATATAACGTTTTAAGTCCTTGATATCGCTTCTCGATTCGATATAAGAAAGGGCATAATCAAGATCAACGAGGGGCTGAATCAGACTTTTCATCGCTCTTCCAGAGCTGAGAGCGCAGCCGGTGTAATCAAAGGCCAAGACGAGAAATCCTTCTTTTGCCAAACGGTTGATCTCGGTCGTGTAGGCGGTATGTCCCGCTCCGATGCCGTGGGTGAAAATAACGAGTTCTTTAAAGGTTTTAAATTGTTGATTTGAATAAAGATAACCGCGCAAAACCTGCTTTTTATTGCCGTTAAATTTAATCGGTTCGCCGACGAGGCCGACAAAATCCTCGGCCTGCAAATAGCGGAGGGCAGGTGATCCATCGCCCCGCTTGTTAAGCGCCAGTTTAAACATCACGTTAACAAAAACAGAAAGGGCGATAATCACGATGACTAGCGCGATGCCGGCAATAATTAATCCGCGGGTAAACTCTGGCATGATATCCTCTTATCAATCATACACCATTGCAGCAGTTATTAACTAACTGAAGACAACGGTTTTAGCTGCGCATGAATCGTTTCCATGGTCTTTGTGTCGGCGATACACTTCGTAATGAAGAAACGACATTTTATTTACCCTTAAATAGCAGGCACCATAAACCGCGAACGGGGTGGCGATTAGCGAGGTGGACGATGCCATCGATCGCCCTATTGCTCATCATGCCCGACATCGTATATCCGCGAAGCGGCATCGTCAGAGCGCTCTCGATGAACATCCTGCGCGTCGCTTCGATATCCTCGCCCGTCATCTTGTTAGCCATGTTATGCAGTGTCTTGGTAATGATTTTGCCAACCATCGTATCTTCGATATCTTTTAAAGTCGAGTTTTTGCTAAAGGGCCGAATTTTACGGTCGCGGGCCACGGGAATCCTGTCCTGAAGGATTTTTTCAAATTGCTCATCGCTAACTGTCAAGGGATGGTGAGGGGCGTAGTAATCGCCGAGGTCATCGTCGACAAGGTGACTCGCGTCTTCGCCTTCAATCAGCACCTCTTTGTTCAGGCGAATATCGCGTGAGGAAGCGCCTATCTCAAAGACATATCGGCCTTTTTCAAGAAGGTATTCATGGGTTGTCAAATCATAGATGCACAGGTCATCCTGATCGATATAGATTGTCACTCTCTTCGTCTCGTTCGGTTCAAGTCTTACTTTGGCAAAACCCCTTAATTCATGACTGGGCTTATAGACCCCTACAGCTTTGCTGGCGACGTAGAGCTGAACGATTTCGGCACCTGATGCAGCCCCATCATTCGTCACATCAAAAGAGACAGAATAGCGAATTTTGCCTTCGCTGAACTCGTATTTGAAATCGAGATTAGCATAGGAAAAAGAAGTATAAGAGAGACCATATCCAAATGGATAGCGGACGGCGATGTTAAAAGTATCATAGTAGCGATATCCGACATAAATGCTCTCTTTATACATTGCATTCGTCTCATCGCCCGGAAAGATATTACCTGAAGGAACATCCTTATACGTCAGCGGCCATGTTTCGGGCAGTTTGCCGGAGGGGTTGACTCGACCTAACAAAACGTCGACAACAGCGGGTCCGCATGCCTCACCGGCTAGATAAGTCAAAAGGAGGCCGTCAACCTGATCGGCAAAGGGCAGTTCCATCACCGAACCACCGGCTAAGATGATGATCACTTTTTTCTTTAAGGCCACGACTTTTTCAATTAGAGAGAGGTGAGAATCCGGCAAGCTCATCTTGCTGCGGTCAAAGCCCTCGCTTTCATAGGCATCGGGGAGACCGGCAAAAATAACGATGATATCTTTTTGCTTAGCGAGCTCGAGAGCTTCTTGTTCGAACTTATCATCAATTTCATCGCCGTTAGATTTATAGCCTAAAGCATAATTAGCTTTAATATTTTCATTTTTCAAAGCCTCAATAAAGGACACAAGACGGAAAGGATTCACCTTCGAACTACCCGTGCCCTGATAGCGCGGAAGCGCGGCAAAGGCTCCCAAAATCGCTACATTATCAAAACTTTTTAGTGGCAAAACGCCATTATTTTTTAGCAAAACGCTGCTTTCGGCGGCGATTTTACGCGCTAAAGAGAAATGCTCTTCGTAATGGCCGTCATTCCCATACTCAAGTTCCTTAACTTTTAAATGAAGTTCATAAATATTATTGACACAAACATTAACATCATCTTCATCGAGGAGGCCTTTTTTAATGCCGCGCTTTAAATTGATGTCTCGCCTTCCAATGCCCGGCATCTCGAGGTCGGTGCCGCTTTTACGAGCCAGGAAATCATCGTTGATCGCCCCCCAGTCGGTGACGACTAAACCGCGATACCCCCACTTGTTTCGCAAAACATCATTGAGGAGCCAGTTATTTTCGCTTGAGTAGGTGCCGTTAATGCGGTTATAAGAGCACATGATGGTATAAGGTTTTGCTTCCTTCACCGCTATTTCAAAGGGCTTCAAATATATTTCGTGAAGAGCCCGCGCATCGATGACGGCATTGATAGTCAAACGGTTGGTTTCCTGATTATTCGCGGCGTAGTGTTTAAGCGAGGTGCCGACACCGCGACTTTGAACGCCTTTAATAAAGGCGGCCCCCATTTTTCCTGAGAGGAGCGGATCTTCGGAAAAATACTCAAAATTCCGACCGCATAGCGGATTTCGTTTGATATTTACGCCGGGTCCCAAGACGACGGCGACATGCTGATGAAGGGCTTCGCGGGCGATGGCTTGTCCCATCTGAAAAATCAAATCTTGGTCAAACGAGCAGGCCAGGAGCGAAGCGGTCGGAAAACACGTCGCAGGAAAGGCAGCCATAATGCCTAACTGATCGCCCTTGTCAACTTGCTTTCTGAGGCCGTGCGGGCCATCGGCGACCAAGAATGGCTTTAAGCCAAAATCTTCGATGCCGCGGACTTTCCAAAAACCATCACCGTAGAGAAGTTCGAGTTTCTTTTTAAGGGGCAAAAGTTTAATCTCGTCAGGTATTTTTTGATATTGAGCCATAAATTAATTATAAACAAAAAATCACTCCGAAGAGTGATAATTTTATAAAATAGCGGCGCTTATCCGATCAGCACGCTGAGCAGGAGCATGACGATGAAACCGACCATAAAACCGACGGTAGCCAAATTTGAGTGCGCGCCTTCCTGCGACTGCGGAATCAGCTCTTCGATGACGACATAGATCATCGCCCCGGCTGCGAAAGCCAGCAAATAGGGAAGAATCGGGACCATCAGCTCGGTGAGAAGAATGGTTAAGATGGCGGCGACGGGCTCGATGATGCCGGTCAAACCGCCGATCAAAAATGATTTCGTCCGCGAATGGCCTTCAAGTCTGAGGGGCAAAGAGACGATCGCCCCTTCCGGAAAGTTTTGAATGGCGATGCCGATAGCTAATGCCAAAGCGCCCATAAAAGTGATGCCGGCATTGCCACTTAAAGCCCCGGCAAAAGTCACGCCGACGGCAATCCCTTCGGGAACATTATGAAGGGCGACGGCAAACACCATCATCGAGGTGCGGCTGATCTTCTTGGTCTTAACGCCTTCAGGCTTCTCACTGTTGATGTGAAGGTGAGGCGTGATCGTGTCGAGCAAAAGCAAAAAGCCCATGCCGAGAGCAAAGCCGATGACGACGGGAAGAATTCCGCCGTTAACCGGCGCTTCAAGAGCGGGAATAATGAGCGACCAGATGGAAGCTGCCACCATGACTCCGGAAGCAAAGCCGAGCAAAACCTTCTGCAGCCACGGCTTGATTCCGTTTTTGGCGAAAATGACCATCGAGGCACCTAAGGCGGTGCCGACGAAAGGCATAGATAAACCGATGATGAGGATTATCCAATCCGCTTGAGTCAGGGGCAGAGACATAAATTAGTTATTTCTTTGAGCAGTTAATGGCTTTGAGGCCGAGGAATTTAGCTTTATCGCCGAGCTTTTCTTCGATTCTCATCAAACGATTGTATTTGGCGATGCGATCGGTTCGCGACATCGAACCGGTTTTAATCTGACCGGCGTTGACGGCGACGGCCAAGTCGGCGATCGTCGTATCTTCAGTTTCACCGGAACGGTGGGAGATGACATTCGTGTAATGGGCGTCTTTCGCCATTTTGATGGCGTCGAGCGTCTCGGTCAAAGTGCCGATTTGGTTGAGTTTAATCAAGATTGAGTTGCAAATCCCCTTTTCAATGCCTTCTTTGAGGATCGAGGGGTTGGTGACGAATAAATCGTCGCCGACGAGCTGAATCTTGTGACCGAGGGCATCGGTTAATTTCTTCCATCCCGCCCAGTCCTTTTCGCCTAAGCCATCTTCAATGGAGACGATGGGGAACTTCTCGATCATCTTGCCATACCAGGCAATCATCTCATCGGAAGTCTTAACACCCTGACCGCTCTTTTTAAGAACATAGGTCTTGGTTTCTTCATCGTAGAATTCACTGGCGGCGACGTCCATCGCTAAGACGACATCTTTGCCCGGGACATAGCCGGCGTTTTTAATGGCCTGAACGATGACTTCTAAAGGTTCTTCATTCGACGAAAGATTCGGAGCAAAGCCGCCTTCATCGCCGACGGCGGTGACATGGCCCATCTTCTTGAGAACTTTTTTCAGTTCGTGGAAGATTTCCGCACCCCAGCGAATGGCTTCGCGGACGCTGGGCGCGCCGACGGGCATGATCATGAATTCCTGAAAGTCGACGGAACTATCAGCGTGCGACCCGCCATTGATGACATTCATCATCGGAACGGGAAGGGTGACGCCTACTTCGCCGGCGTTAAGGGCGATTTGTTCATAGAGCGGGACATGATTGAAATCCGCCGCGCATTTGACGGCGGCCAGGGACACGCCGAGGAGGGCATTCGCGCCGAGATTAGATTTAAATTTGGTGCCATCGAGGGCGAGCAATTTGGCGTCGATGACTTTTTGTTCTCTGACATCCATGCCGACCATGGCGGGAGCGAGAATCTTATTAACATTTTCAACGGCCTTTAAAACGCCTTTGCCGCCGAAGCGCTTCTTATCGCCATCGCGTAATTCGAGGGCTTCGCGCTCGCCGGTGGAGGCGCCGCTGGGGACGATGGCGCGGCCGAACGCCCCGCAGTAAGTCTGAACTTCGACTTCGATCGTCGGATTGCCGCGTGAGTCGATGACTTCGCGAGCAAAGACAGATTTGATTTTTGACATTTATAATTCTCCTTTGGAATTTTATCCTTATTAATTGTAGCCGAGAGGCATTATTATTTCTATCACTTTAGTGAATTGACGCCATGTAAGCGCATTAATGCGATGGCTGGCGGAAAAGAGGCATACTCATGCAGTGCGGACCGCCGCGTCCGCGAGCGAGTTCGCTACTGCGAATGGCAATAACTTCGATGCCGTGGCTTTTTAGTATTTCGTTAGTAATCGTATTACGGGCATAGACGATGACCTTTCCCGGGCTGAGCGCTAAGGTGTTGGCACCATCATTCCACTGCTCGCGGTCGCTGGCGACGCCATCATTGCCGCCGCAGGGGATAAATGTCACCGGAGCGCCTAAGAACTTCGAGAAAGTCTTTGCCAGCTTATCTTTGTAAGGGATAATTCTTAACGTATTCGGTTTCTGCCCGGGTTTAATGATGAAATGATCAATTTTATCGATGAACTCATGATGGGCGACAAATATTTTATCGCTTACTTGGGTAATTACAGTATCTAAATGCATGAAGGTTCTTTGCTTGGGAAGATAGACGGCGATAATCGTCTGCCAGCCCCCTTTTAAAAACAAACGCTTGGCCAAAACTTCGATAGCATCCGGTTCAGTCCGCTCGCTGATGCCGATGGCGATGACGCTATCGCTTAAAACCATGATATCTCCACCTTCCAGCGAAGATGTTTCTTCGCGATTATAAAAATGTTCGGTGTCCTTATAATCGGGGTGATATTTAAATATAAAGTCGATATAAATGGCTTCGCGGCGCCTGACTTCGTTTTTCATGCGGTTGATGGAGATGCCATTTCCGATTGCGCAAGCGCAATCACGGGTGAAATAAAGATTTGGCATCGGATCGCTGACGAACGGATAATCTTCGATGTATGAGCGGAGAGATTCTTTTTTATAGCCAGGCAACTGCGATTTGCGAATGCCGGCCATCGTCACTTTGATGAGTTCCTTTGTTTCAAGTGAAGAAAGATAATCTCTCATCTTATGAATCGTCACGGAATTATTAATATAGGATTCGGCAATGAACTGCTCAATAAACAGTTTTCGGACACTTTTATCAGCTATCGCTTCCGAAGCCAAATCGACGAGATAGACGACTTCGACTTTGTTTTCTCGTAAGACATCAACAAAAGCATCGTGTTCTTTTTGCGCCTCCAAAAGCCAGGGGATATCATCAAACAGCTGCTCTGGCAAATACTTCGGTGTTAAGTTGGATAACTCTTGTCCGGGACGATGAACAAGAACTCTTTTTAAAGTTTCAATTTCTGATTTAATATGCAATTTATCCATAGTTTCCTTATTTTATCATTTTTTGTGGCCATGCCTCAAAGTCAAGGCTCAGAAAAATTAATGTTTACAAAGTAAAGGCCCGGTAAATTTTTAAATCGACATGATAAGACTCGACCGCCACGCCTTCGCTTTCGAGCAAGCGCTTTTGCGCTTCGGGGCCATCAAAGCCGAAGTTGAGGGCGAGACCGCCTTTAGAATTGACCACGCGATGGCAGGGCACAATGATCATCATCGGATTGTTATGAAGAGCATTACCTACAGCCCTTACAGCTTTTGGCTTACCGATCATCCTGGCGATATCTTGATAAGTCGCGACCTTGCCAAAAGGAATCGTCTTGGTCGCTTCGTATACCTTTTTTTGGAATGACGTTATCATATGCTCTTTTCTTTTAATTTTATCATTTCAGGCTATAAAAAAGAACGCATTTGCGTTCTTTGATTTTGTGCTTGGTGGAGCTGACGAGGATCGAACTCGCTACCTCCTCCATGCCATGGAGGCGCTCTCCCAGATGAGCTACAGCCCCAAGCGGTCTAAACAACTTCACTATATTAACTTGTTTATCTGCTCATTTCAATAGCAATGACAACAAATTTTAGCCAGTTATCAAGACCCTAATCATTATGATTAACGAATGTAGTTGCCGTATTCGGCGACCTTACCCGGCGCACTCGTTAATGATGAATTATAAACATAAACACGGACGTTGCCTTTACCGGATAGTGAAACTGATAGACTGCCATTCGTGACATTTTTCGTATCACCGGTGACGGCATCGACATACGTGCCGTTAGGAATGCTGTTAAAGGTCGCTCCGCCGGAGACGGTGACAAGAGCAAAACTATCGGTCGTGGCATCGGTGAAGCGGCGTTTATAAGCCATACCGCCGCTGATATTATCAGTCGAATACTGGCCTTTCTGTAAAGCAGGGACAGCGTGACGGATAAGATTTAAAGTGCGGATGTGTTTGGCTAATGGATGGTTAAGAGTGTTGGCGACCGCGCCGCTGGCGTTCGTGTACTTTCCGAAATCCGTCGCCGTCACACTTCCGGCGATATGATCGCCAAAGTAGGCGCGGCCGGTCTCGCTCAAGGGGGCGTTCGGTCCGACGTCGATGCGCTTGCCTTTTTGAAATTCGATTTCGGTGCCGTAATAGATGCTCGGCACACCGCGGAAGGTAAACATTAAAGCGAGGTTTTCGGCCCAGACATCCTGAGGCTGATTAAAGCGTTCGCCTTCGGGAGCACCGTCGGGAGCGTAGTCGTGCGAATCGACATAGGTGACATTCCATGTCGCATCGGCGTAGACGTGATCGTTCCACTTGGCGATATTAAAGGCATCATAAGCATTTTTAAAGTTCCAGTGCATCGGAAAGTCGATGACGTTGAGGTCGCTCTTTTTGCTATAATCAACGGCGCGGTAGTTATTACCATCCAAATAATGGTTATTGCTCGTCGGCTGATTCCCTGTCGAGAGGTTATCGTACCAATTGGCTTCGGCGGACGCTGCTCTTTCTTCCATTGTTGACCACGGATAGTCTTTTTGTTCTTTCCAAGTATAAAAAGGAGCAGAGTCAGCGGGTTGTCCGTGATTCCATACTTCTCTTACCCGAGTGCACACTTCGGCGAACATAAAGAAGTTATCGCCGCCGCGGGCCCGGAAGGCCGGATTGAACACTTTGTCAAAGACGAGGCGGGAGATATGTTTAGCGGTATCGACGCGGAAACCGTCAACGCCCATATCGATATAGCGGTTATAAGCATCAATTAAATAATTGGTAACATAGGGATTTTCGGTATTGAGGTCGACACAGTCGCCGGCGATTTGCCCAGTCTGCTCGATATATTGCTCATAACCCATGCTTTTTTCGTGATGGTAGATGTGGCGATAATCATTCATGTCTTCTTTCATGGCATTGATGCGCGAACCATATTGGGCATCGCCGCTTAATGTCGCAT
>LSQX01363652.1_pt1 | contig 24189 bp, 19 predicted proteins | sample 654561 | NCBI WGS metagenome assembly LSQX01 (sample SAMN04489861, study PRJNA283612) | anaerobic digester metagenome | isolation source: 4 biogas reactors fed with cattle manure at either 37C or 55C with and... | place: Denmark: Kongens Lyngby | collected 2014
ATCTTTCACCCCTGTTAGTCTGTTCTACAACCATAGGAACCAATGGCATTTCTTCTCACCTCTAATATTTTTTATTTTATAATATGTTTAACTAAGCTATTTGGGCATTCTCTATTAAAAAATCGATTGTTTTTCTGAAAATTATACCCTCTTTAATAGATTTCAAGTCTTGTTCCCTTAGACCGGATTTCATTTTCTCAGGATCCTGACCAAATTGCTCAGCCGTTTTTTGAATTTGTTCGTCTAATTCTTCATCAGTTACTACAATATTTTCCTGTTCCCCGATCTTTCCCAGCACCAGTTCGTTTCTGATAGTTTTAACAGCATCTGCTTTCATTTGTTCTCTCAGGTCTTCCCCGGTAATCCCCGTCATTTGTAGGTATTGTTCTATGCTCAACCCCTGATACTGTAAGTTGTATCCAAAATCCATCAGCATATTATCTATTTGCCTTTCGATTACCGCATCCGGTATTTTAATATCTATTTTATTAGATACTTGTTCTACAACGTCATTCCTCAGCTCTTGTTCAGCCCTGTTTTTTGCGTCTTTTTCCAAATCTTCTCTGATATTGTTTTTTAATTCATCCAATGTGTCAAACTCCGAAACGTCCTTTGCGAATTCATCGTCCAACTGTGGGATTTCTTTTTCCTTTATCTCATGTATTACTACCTCAAAAATAGCATCCTGTCCCGCTAATTCCTTGGCATGGTATTCTTCCGGAAAGGTTACTTCTACTTTTACCTCTTCCCCAATATTTTTACCCACCAATTGTTCCTCGAAACCGGGTATAAATTGTCCCGAACCGATTACAAGGCCCTGTCTTTCTGCAGTACCTCCTTCAAAGGCTACTCCATCAATCGTCCCTTTATAGTCAATAATAACCATATCGTTTTCCTGTACTTCCCTATCCTCTATGGCAATCATTCTAGCATTCTTCTCCAATAGGATATCCAATTCTTTTTGAATATCCTCTTCCTGTACATTATACTCCTTTTTCTTTACTTCTATACCTTTGTATTCTGTAACTTCAAACTCCGGCATAACCTCTATAACTGCCGTAAATATAACATCCTCGCCCTTATTAATTTCTTCAATATCAATTTTTGGATTGTCTACGGGTTCAATGTTGTGTTCCTTTAAAGCTGCTTCGTAAACCTCCGGAAAAATCATTTCAATAGCATCTTCATAGAAAATTTCTACACCATAATATCGCTCAATAATCTTCCTTGGAGCCTTTCCCTTTCTGAATCCTTGAATATTGAATTTGGATTTTGTTTTATTATAAACCCTATTGATGGCTTCTTCGAATTTTGCAGATTCTACAACCAATTTTAATGTAACCTCAGTATCTTCCTTTTTTATGATTTCTGAGCTCATGCATAGTCCTCCTCTATGACCCTTTTTTTTGTGCAATATTGAAAAACATCCATACAATTATAGGATGTTTAAGAAATACACAATAGCATAACTTATCATTACCATACTAACTAATCCATATACTATTGTCAACATTATCTAGACGTTTTTTTATTATTTTTTATCAATTAATTCATATAGAATTTAATATCAACAAACCCCGCCACTCACTAGGGCTTTTTTGTATAAATTTAGCTGTTTTCCCTTTTTAGTGCTGTTATGCCGGTACGATGACACTCCAATATACCATAAGGCTTCAGGATTTCTATAAACGCATCCGCCTTTTCGCTGGCTCCGGTGAGTTCTAATATCAGGCTCTCCTTGCCCACATCCACTATGCTTGCCTTAAAGATACCCGATATACCTATTATATCCGCCCTGGTTTTAATGTCCGCCTTTACCTTTATGAGCAACAATTCCCTACAGACGGAATCTTCCTTCTTTAATTCTATTACCTTTATCACATCTATTAACTTGTTCAGCTGCTTTTTTATTTGTTCAACATCCTGTTCGCCCCTCCTCAGAGTTATGGTCATTCTTGAAATATCGGGGCTCTCTGTCTCTCCTACAGACAAACTATCAATATTATATCCCCTTCTTGTAAATAAACCTGAAACCTTACTTAAAACCCCCGACTGGTTTTCTACCAGTATAGATAGTATATGCCTATTCATCTGATCATCTCCCTTAAATAGTACTAAAATCCGGATCAACCGTAACTTCTATAAAAAAAGCTTCATCCATATTCAACGAATCTTTAAATACCCTTTCAAATTCTTCATTAGAAATCACCCTCGTCCCTTTGAGCCCAAATCCTTCCGCTATTTTGACAAAGTCCGGCGAATGTTCAAATACGACTCCGTGAATACATCCCTTGCCATACTGTTTTTCCTGAAGTTCTCTCACCATTCCCAGTCTTTGGTTATTGAACAATATAATTTTTATATCCAAGCCGTTTTCTCTTACAACCCCGAGCTCGGATATAAGCATCTGAAGGCCTCCATCCCCCATAACACTTATAACGGTTCTGTCCGGTGCGCCAATCTTGGCACCTATGGAAATAGGCAAACTACAACCCATGGTTCCTAATCCGCCTGATGTAAGAAATCTTCTGTCTCCCCTTATTTCAAAATTTCTGGCACACCACATTTGGTTTTGCCCCACATCTCCTATCAGGATAACGGAATCATCGGTAATATCAGATACAAATTTTATAGCCCTCCGGGGATTCATGCCTTTATAGTCTTGCTCCCCCTGTGTGTAACTGTCCTTAATTTCCCTTACTTCCCGTAACCATTCATCAGAAACGGTAAATTCTGTTTTTTCTATTAAAACATTTAATATATTTTTTGCGTCCCCGACCACCGGTATATCCACATCCAAATTTTTACCTATCTCCGCCGCATCTATATCTATATGAATCATAGCCGTATCCCTTGCAGACTGACTTATAGTAGATCTGTCGGCAATTCTCGTCCCGATAGCAATTATTAAATCAGATTGGCTTATTATTCTGTTGGCATAGCCCTGCCCATGGGAACCCACCATACCATAATAATTTTCACTATTAGTTTCAACAGATCCTATGCCCATAAGAGTGACAACCGTCGGTAGATTTACCTTTTTTATAAATTCGCGCAATTCTTTGCTTGCATCAGACAAAAGCACTCCACCGCCTGCGCATACAACAGGTCTTTCACTTTCCTTTATTTTTTTTATTGCCCTCTCAATTTGTCTGCCATGCCCTACAGTTACAGGTCTATATCCCCTTATGTCTATTGTAGTCGGGTAATTAAAATCTATCTGTTGCTTTTGTATGTCCAGGGGTATATCTATAAGCACAGGCCCGGGTCTGCCCGTACGCGCTATATAAAATGCTTCCTTTATTATTTTAGGCAAATCCTTTGCATTTTTTACTAAGTAATTATGTTTGGTAAAAGATGCCGTAGTACCTACCGTATCTATTTCCTGAAAAACATCTTTCCCTATGAATTTCGAACCCACTTGCCCCGTTATGATAACCATAGGAACCGAGTCCATATAGGCTGTTGCAATACCCGTCAAAATATTTGTAGCCCCGGGTCCCGAGGTAACTATACAAACCCCCGCCTTTCCGGATATTCTGGCATAACCGTTAGCATTATGAGCCGCCGACTGTTCTTGCCTGACCAAAATATGTTTTATACCCGACCTCCTCAGAGACTCGTATATAGGACAAACCGCCGCGCCGGAATACCCGAATATTATGTCTACACCCTCCCTTTCCAAAGATTTTATTATTGCATCCGATGCTATCATTTTCATCTCCCTTCCTTTTACATAAAACACCCCTTTAAAAGATATAAAAAGCTCCGCAGCCTTCCACACTTGTTACCCACCACAGGAGTAAAAACTTTATGTCGCATCTGTCGCAAAAATATGTATTCTTTTAACTATATCAGAAAAAACACCATTTTAAAAGTATAACTTAAAAGAATTTTTCAAGAATTTTTTTGAAGTTCTTAAAATACGTTTATCCCCCGGTCTATATCAAATAAATACAAATAGGTTTCTTTCACATTTTTTGCCGTAATCCGTTCCAAGGCTTCTTTATAAATGCATAACTGTGTTTTATATCTCGCCACTATACCGAAAATATCTCCGTTGAATACAGTGTCATTCTTATAATCCACCAATACTAAACCATCCTCTTCCTCAAAATAACAATCTATAATCCCTTGTACCAGCAATTTTTCCTCCGAGTTTTCGAACAGCCCCTCAACTATGTCATCAGCAGGTTTTTCAATAACAAAAACAGACTCTCTGTACACTTTATTTGCACCGAGCATCCTTTTACCTATTTCGCTGTTAAAATATTTGCATATTTTCCCCACATCTACTACCTTAGACTCCTCTTCTGTAATTAGCTCACGTGCAACCATAAATTCTATTTGCTCATAAATTTCCCTCCTATTGCCAACATTATCCAGGTCTAAATGCTGAAGAACAAGATGAATAATTGTACCCTTTTCTGCCGCTGTAAGAACCTTTTTGCCCTCCATAAATTTTGGTGATTTTATCAATGCGGGTATTTGATGAGCAATGGAATCTATCTCCTGAATCGTTGTTTTTTTGATATCGGATACGGATAATTTAGATGGTATAAGAGTTGCGTCCGGATAACTATATTTCCAATTTAACCTGTTATATATTTCATCCCTATACTCAATGCACTCATTTGATGGAAAATCGTCCCTGTTAAAATTAATGAGCTTTTCTCTATATTCCTCTTCTTTTAAGAACCTCTCCTGTTCTTCCAATATTATGGCCTGTCTTCCTAAAATATGTATTGCCCACCGAGAATTCTCTTTTGTATATTTAATTTTGTTAAATTCAAGATTTCCCAGTTCCCTTAGGACTTCTCCGTCAGGATGTTTTATAAGTGCGGGCCCTATCCAGTCCAGATAGTTTCTCCCGTTCATCAGGGAGTAGACATTGTCTGCTCCTCCCCACTTTTTGGCCAGTTTTTCTATATTTTTCAATGAACCTACGACAATCAATTTATTTTTTGGCCTGGTAAAAGCCACATATAAGATCCTCATTTCTTCTGATAAACTTTCTATTTTGATTTGATCTTTCATTGCAAGTTTTGCAATAGTATCCCTGTAGGTTCTCAAATCAGTGTCGACAAACTTTGGACCCAATCCCAAATCCTTATGTAGTAACACATCGGCACTTGTATCCCTGAGATTGAAATTTTTCCCCATGCCTGCCGCTATCACCACAGGGAATTCCAGTCCCTTACTCTTATGAACACTCATTATTCTAACTACATTATCATTTTCACCGAGTATTTTTGCGGCACCCATATCCTCCCTACTGTCTTGTAATTTCTCAATAAATTTTATAAAATTAAACAGACCCTTGATGGAAGTTTTTTCAAATTGACCGGCGCGATCAAATAAAACTCTGAGGTTAGCTTGGCGTTGAAACCCCCCGGGCATAGCCCCTACATAATAATAGTAACCGGTATCCATAAAAAGTTTCCAAATAAACCGGTCTATTTTAATATATCTGGCCTCATCTCCCCATTCGTTAAGTTTTCCGATAAAAGAAATAAGTTTATATTTCAAATTGTCATCATTTTCTTCTATGTACCTTTCCATTGCATTATAATAGGTACCGTCTTTGTTATGTATTCTGATATTGATGAGTTCTTCAGTGGTAAAATTACCGATGGGAGAACGCATAACACTGAGCAGCGGGATATCCTGTCTTTTATTGTCGATTACCTTCAGCAGATTCAAAAACATACTCACTTCTATGGTTTCAAAGTATCCTGTGTTGACATCCGCATAAACAGGTATATCTTCATTTATAAACACTTCTAAGAAATTTTGTGCCCAATTCTGTATTGTCCTTAAAAGCACCACTATATCTTTGTACTCCAGTTTTCTATATCTCCCGAGTTTTGTATCATAAATTTCCTTATCTGTCAGTTCCTTAATTTTATTGGCTACAATACGAGCTTCTACTTCTATATCAGCTAATTCTTGCAGCTCCTCTTCCATATCCTCGTCTGTCCCTTTCCGTATCAGGTTGACCTCTATAAACGGATCTTCAATAGGCTCAAAATGGGTTCCTTGATATAAGGCCGCCCTGTCATCATAATTTATTTCACCTAACTCCTTAGACATAATATGCCTAAAGATATAGTTAGCTCCATCCAAAATTTCGCCCCTGCTTCTAAAATTTTTAGAGAGATCTATTCGTCTGTTTATATCCCCCTTCTCATCTCCAAAGGTTTCATACTTTTCTATAAACAGAGTCGGATCCGCCAAACGAAAACGATAGATACTCTGTTTAACATCCCCCACCATAAACAGGTTGTCTTTTCGCTTAATAGCCTGAATCAAGGTTTCCTGTACAATATTGCTATCCTGATATTCGTCCATAAATATATATTCAAATCTTTCCCTATACTCTTCAGCCACCGGTTCATCGGCTAAAATTCTGAGGGCATAATGTTCTAAGTCGTTAAAGTCCAAAATACCCCTATCAGTTTTCTTTTCGGAATATTTTGTTGTAAATCTCATAACCAATTTGTACATATAATCCATAAGCGGATATAATCTGTTCAGGTCTTCTACATATTCCTCAGGGCTCACAGCAAAAACGCCTTCCCTGATATCCTTGATAATGTCTTTTGCTCTATCCCTCAAATCTTTGCATTGTTCCTTAAGTTCGGGATCACTATCCCTACAAGGCTTTAACCTTTCATGTTCTATATTATTCAATATTTCGTAAAACGATGTAATAGGCAAATGTAAGTTATCATATAGATAACTTATCTGAACCAAGTCTGCAAATATGGCATATTCATATGGACTCGGACCGGCAGGTTCCTGTGAAATAGCCAGTGCATCATTTAAAAGATCCATGGCGCCTTCTAATCGAATTTTAATTCTGCCTTTAATCGTCTTGAGCCAATCGCTATCTTCGAAATCCTCAATAGAAAGTGCAAAATCCTCCACCTTCTCTCGGAGCCACATATCAGGATAAGGTTGACTCTGTATAAAACTATATATCTTTAGTACCAAGTCTTGCAACGGTCTGTCCGCCTTTGTCCCACCAAAGGTTTCCACTAACTGAAAGAATAAATCATCTGCCCGCTCATATTCTTCCTCAAACAATTCCTCCAGAGCTTCTAATTTAAAAATACCGGTTTCGGTTACGTCCCCTATTCTAAAACCCGGGTCCACATCGATAACATGGAAGTGCTTTCTTATCACATCCATGCAAAAAGAGTGTATAGTGGTTATTAGTGCTCTATTGAGGAGATTGATCTGTCTTCTTAAATGTTGTCCGTCATCGGTTTTCTTATCCATCTCCCTCATTATTGCCGCCGCTATCCTCTCCCGCATTTCGCCGGCGGCTGCATTAGTAAATGTCACTATCAGGAGTCTGTCTATATCTATTTTATCTTTTAAAATAATTTGAATAATTCGCTCGACAAGTACGGCAGTTTTGCCCGTACCGGCTGCGGCAGATACCAGAAGGTTGCATCCCCTGGCGTCTATAGCCGCTCGTTGCTGTTCAGTCCAGGCTTTCATTGTCTTATCCCCCGTTTCCCCGTTTTGTATTAGTTCAATTATATCATATATGGAACAGGGGTTCTAAAACAAACCCCATTTAAAATTTCAAGTGCCCAAAGAAAAAAATAATCCCAAAATCATATACAGATTTTGGGACCACCATTATGAAAAATAATAGGACTATTGCATCAGATTGTAATAATTTTTATTTGTCTTTTATTAGTGTTTAAAAGCAAGGTATATATAAAGCAGACCTATAACAATATAAAGCTGATGTATATCTGTAAAATAATAAAGTATATAAGACAATCCTAACAACAAATAAGGTATGCTTATCTTTTTAAGATCCATTTATAACCCGACCCCCCTATTTTATTTTTATATTATTGACCATTTTATTATCTCATTTTTTATGCTGTCTTGCAAGTAATCTATCGTCATATTTATCTTTTATAGCAAGATTCTACAAAATAAGCAAATATAAGACATCTTTACACCTTGCTTGCTGCACAGCATCAAACTAAGGGATACCTCTTGTATATAGATTTTTCTTAAGGTTTACAAGCCTTGCATAATACCTGCCCTTCTTCAATCCCGGCCCAGGGTTCCATAAAAGCCTCCCCGCACCTTGTACATACAGCAAATGGAAACAAACGGGCTTTTCCCGGTATCTTCATTTGTATCTGTTGGACATCAAACAATTCATCATCTGTCAACTGCATCAATTCCGCGCCACGTTTACCGCGGGCATCAATCCATTGCTGTTTTTCCTCTTTTGTAGCCGTACCTTCTTTCACCTTGCGATGGAGACGCAAAGGTTCATTGGAAGGCCAAGGTAGAATTTTAAGGAGGATGCGTATTCCTTCGCCGGTTTTTTTATCTACCCAGCTGAAGGCGAACTTGCCTATATTGTTTATTATCAATCCGTCATTGCCCAATGTGCATCCTGTAACGAGCTGGACACCATCTACTCCGCAAACATCGTTTTCGCAAATCGCTATATGGGTCTGCTCCAATTTTTTTGGCGGTTTATCCAATATCTCTAATGCCAAGGCGCTTGCTCTGAACCCAACTACTATACCGGGACAGACATGTCCGTGAAAATTAACTGTTTCTTGCCATAATGCTTCGTTCATACATAAATCCCCCTTCACAATATTTTTGAGTGGAAAGCCTTTTCCCGAAATACTAAATTTCAACAGGTAATGGAACATAGGGACAGGTCCATTTTCCCACCATTTCCATACATTTCTATAGAGTGCAATAACTGCTATTAGCCGCTCATCGTTACTTGTTGCCATTCGTTTTACTGTAGTTCCGGGCTTTCAAAATACGTCCCCATGCCATCTTAAAACACAAGACCATGTATACAATTATCATATACAAACCCGTCGATTTTACCATAATCACCGGTATTATAAAAATCACTCAGTCTTGTATTAAATTCCCTTATATGTTTTTCCGGTACGCTTAAAATTCCTTTCCCTTCACCGACTAGAATTTTATTGGCACATAATGTGGATGTCCTTTTGATTCCTGTAAATTTCTTTTCAACTACCCCTATTTTTTCAAAGGCCTCCACTAACACCCATTGATCAGGATATTGATTTCTTACTTCTTCCCATTTCAAAACACTCACCTCCACCAGGGTACAACGAAGACAGGCTCCGGCACTACGGTGCATCCGGTCCGTCCCTGTTACATTTTCTATAAAACCCATAATCTTATTTTTTACTTTATCTTATCACCAATTATTAGAGTTGTTTTATATTTTATCTTATTTATATAATTTGGACAAATATCATATTTCAGGGTGCAAATAATACTCTAAAGAGGTGCTATTTTAATGCCGGGGATAAGGGGAGATATGCCCGAATTGTCACCATCCCTTTTTCAAAAACCGCCTTTTTTCTATGTTATCAAGGACCTTAGAACAACTTTCCCAATCTATATGTTTTACATCCCTATTATATCTGTTTTCAAAAGGATGCTTGTCCGGTACTTCATCTATCAACTTCATTGCTTCCTCTTCCCTACCTAATGCAATTTTTATCCAAACATCTTCTAATGTGTCCGGTACCTGCCCAAATATGTCTGAGATATGTTTTAGTCGTTGCGATAGTCTTTTATGAACCCTATCTTCTATAGAATCCTTATATCTCATATTATAAATATAAATTGTATCATATTCTTGCCCTATTCTTTGAATTCTACCCTTTCTCTGCTCTAACCTGGTTGGATTCCAGGGCAGGTCTATATTTATTAATGAGCCTAATGTCTGCAGGTTTAGACCTTCGCTAGCGGCGTCAGTGCCTACTAAAATTCTAATCCCTCTTGCTTTTACTTCAGCCTTGATAGTTTCCTTATCCTTATAAAAAAACTCCCCATTTTTAAAAATTCCGGATTTTGTTCCCCCTGCATATACACCTATGGTTTCCTCGGGAAATTCAAACGATAATTTTTCCGCAATCCACCTGGCAGTGTCATAATATTGAGAAAAAATAATGGTGCCCCTCTCCAACCATTTTCGATTCCTCAGTAATTCCACTGTCTTTTCATATTTAGGATCAACTGCATTGCTAGATTCCAACGCTTTAACATACCTGATTAAAAGCTCGGTTTCTTCTTTTGTCAGATTTTTTATTTCGGATGAATCCTCCATATCTTTTTCGTCTTTAAAATCTTCTTCTTCCAAGATTTCATCTAAATATATGTTCCATTCATTAAGCATTTTGTTGCCGGTGTTTTTTCCGGCTTCAATGGAACTCCCTATTCTCTTTAAAAGTAATGTTTTTAAAAAACCCGCGCCCTTGTTTCTCCTACTCAGTTCCTTGCAAAATTCCTCTGCATAATTATATGCTTCCTTTAAATAGGTATTCAGTAATAGAGCATCCTCATCCTCTTCCCCAAACAACCTTACCCCTATCCTCTGTAAATACGGTTCGCGGGTATCCGGGTTAATTGTATCCTCCAGATATTTTCTTTCTCTCCTTATAACATGTCTTATGTAGGGATTATATTTTTCATAAAATCCCCCTGAAATCAATGTCCCTATTTTCTGTTGTTCGGGACCACTTAATTCTATAAAATTCTTCCTATAAACAAACTCATCTTCCTTCATATTATTTCTGAGACGCATAGATGCGAAAAGGGTATTTTCATATCCCGGTGGAAACGGATTTCTAATCCATTCCCAATTTTCCGGATTAAAAAATTCCATCTCCTCTTTGCCCATTATTAAATCCAAACTTTTTTGAATCATATTTCGTTTTCTCCAATATGATGCAAGACTCCCAAGTACACTATCGTTTTTCCTGGATAGTATATTCATTAAATCCCAAAGCTCTATCGGATACATTTGTATAGGTGTAGCAGTAGCCAAAAGCATACTTTTTGTTTTAATAGAAATACCAAGCAAGAACCTATAAAGATTGTTGGGATCAGGACTGTGATCTTCTTTGCCTTCTCCCAGGTTTCTTCTCCTGGCTCTGTGAGCCTCATCGACTATTACACATTCGTATTCTTGCTCTAAAAGTTCTCCCGTAACCTGTGATTTAGCAACAATTAGGCCTTGAGAAATAACTCCAATCCTTCTTGGACATTTTCTTATGCCCCTTCCTACATATTCATGTCCTTCTTCGTCAACCCAACACTTTCCGTCCCAAACGGCAGATGGCATGTCCAAAAGCGAATTCATCTCGTCTTGCCACTGCCAAATAAGTGTTTTCGGTACTATTATGAGTATGGGTTTGTCCCCATATAGGGCCATTAACTGTGCCGACATAGCTAATTGTATGGTTTTACCCAATCCCACCTGATCCGCCAGTATATATCTCGCACAATACGGTTTTTTATGATCATAAAAAACTCTATCGACAAAATATTTTTGATGTTCCCAAAGCCCCAATTGTTCCCTATAAACAGGGGATTCTACAGCTATTTCTGCCGGCTCCGGTTCCCCTTTCTTCCATTTGTCTACACTTTCTATGATTTCTCTTTCGGAAATCCTTTTTATATCTTCAATTATAAACTCGCAAAGCGGTATTGAGGTTTCATCATTCCAAAGGGAATCAAACTCTTCCTGTACCCACTTTACAGCCTCTTTTGAACTGTCCTCCCATACAAGCTCATAATTAAGTTTCCATCCGGACAAGGATTCGTTAGCACTGCCCAAAAATGAGGTTCTGGTATCATCTTTAAAAGTTATAACGCCCGCCTTGCCGTGAATAAGCCCAAATTTTTCATTCGGTAATACTTTTACCTCTATTTTACCGCTTGAAAGTAACTCATATAACTTTTTAAATCTGCCTTGTGATTTCATTATTTTTTCCGGCTCGGATTTGCACCATTCCCTTCTCAGTGCATTATTTGCGGCCCTTGCGGTTTTAACATCTCTGATATCCAAGTCAGAATTACATACCACCCTTATCCTTCCATCTATGTTATCTACATATTCCCCTGCAATCTCCAATATAGAGGAATTAAAATATCCGGCAATTCTATCATAATTTTTTGCGTCCTTTAACCTTTTATTAAAGAGAGAGTCCGATAATGGTTCCCTTCTCGATGAATATCTTTTAATCAAAACATCGCCCCCTACACCCCATCATTCCTCAGTGCTTCCCTTAAAACCTTTGCATAATAACCCGTGTTTTCCCAATGTTCCATATTAGACATGTTTTCTACCCTTGATATAAAATTTAATATTTCAATCATTGTGGGTTTTAATGACCAGTATTTATTATCTTCCTGATAAATATTTTTTAAATAACCCACCCCTACTGATGATTTGTTTTCTTTTATGCTATCGTTTATTGCTACAAGTAAATGGCGTGTAAGTGTACTGCCAAAACCTTCATTCCCTACATCGCTTCTCTTGAATTCGTCTGCTGTTTTAAACCTTGTTTTATTGGCTTTTGTAGATTTAAACATATCCTGATAATCCCTCACACCGAACCCCCGGGCCAATTCCTGGTATGCACCGTTTTCATATATGTTGTTCATTTCAAGCTCTAGTCCCCTGATAAAAAATCTTTCAGAGGCTTCTAAATCCCTCCAAACAGATTTATCAAACCCTTCCGGAATTAAATAATCATAAGCTATTTTTTGCGCTCTTTTAATCAATTCTTCAATAGGGTTTTCTTCTTCAACATCTCTTCCTTGTTTTAACCAATAATCTAAATCTATTCCTGAGATCCTATTATAAGATGTAATGGCTTTGAGGGCTGCTGCATAAGAGGCTAATATAAAATCAGCATCGTTAAAATCCGGATCCTCCTTATCGTTTAAATCCTTCATACTGTCTATCATAGACTCTACTTCATCTTTTATCTCATCATAAAGCTCATCCATGAATATTACATTATCATCCAGTTGTTTTTTGAGTGTCAAAAGTACGGTACCGGTTACATAGTTTCCCGATTTTAAACCTCCACTTTCTGTCTCCGTAGATATTGTCCAAGCCGAAGACACTCTGAGACCCGAAGCCCAAAGAATCATTGCAAGCTCTGCCCAAACCCTGACATCTTGATGTGTAAACATTACTACTTGGGTTCCGTCATCCGGCATGTTATCCCTCAGATTGGAATAAATATCCATCATGTCTTTTTTAAATTCTTCCCCTACCCCTCTGATAGCCAGTATCCTTTTGGAATCCGTATGCCATTCCGGAAAGGTATTTTCTAAAAGTATTTTATCCCAAGCTAAAAAAAATTCTGTGAGTTCGTGATAGTTTACAGCATCTGCATAAGGCGGATCTGTTATCCAAATATTACAAAATTCATTATTATCCCTTGCATCTTTTGTTTCTATATCTGTATTTGAATTTATTTTCATATTATTTATAGGAAACAACCAAGTGCTTTGAATATTATTTAATGCCCTATTCCCATAATTATATAGAGTATTTAGTGCTTGGTTAGTAAATACATTTTGAGACGTTTCAACACCAGAACCAACATTCCAAATACTTAATTTAGAATTCCAATCTGAAACTTTATTAACTCCCAATAACCCTATAACCTTTTCCTTCTGCCCCCTTGCCATTTCGCTTGCCACTTTAGAAAACAATCCATTTATAAGTAATTGTCTGGGATTAAATAATTGATGCCAATATGTCCAACCTCTAGTTCTTATAGGTTCTGAAGTTTTATCCCCTTCTTCTATTTTTGCTGAAGGTATATACCCTGCTTCTTGCCACCCAGTAAATCTTTCTGAAAGCAGATTTACTATTTTTTCTTCCCTTTGTAAATCTTCTTTTGTTGGTGCAATATAATATCTCACTTTTCCCGAAACGTACCTTATGCAATACAATCTTTCCTGAAAAACATCATCTTCCCTAGGTATAAATTCATCTTTTTCCCACTGTCTTAAACCATATATGGTTTCTCCATTTTCAGTTCTTCTGTCCCCCCTTATAGAGGTTATCGGGGTCTCCATATTACAATGAGGACAATATATGTTATTTCCCCTAACTGTTATGTAGGAATCTGCATTTTTAATATCTTTTTTACTTGCACCTGATTCTATATCTATATCAAATCCGTCTATACCGTTATCTCCCAATATAGCTATGGTCCTTGTACCCTTTCCTATTACCCACGAAGGGGCAAGGGGAACCTTCCAACCGCATTCCGGACAAACTGTTTCCATGCAGTAGAGATAGGAATCCGCTCTGTGTCCTTTTTCATTATGTTCTATTTTAAGTTCCGTTACTATTTTATCTACTTCATCATATACTTTTCTCTGAAATTGTTTTAATCCTTCTACCTCTTCATCACTCGCACCTGCTATATTTAAGCTTGCCCAAGTTAAAAGTGAAGCTATGGGATTAAGATCCGAGGCATATACATCCGCGCCCAGTCTCGCAGCCTCAAAGGGGATGCTGCCTCCCCCCGAAAACACATCTCCTATCTTAGGTCTTTTGCCAAATCTTTTCATTCCTAATTGTTCTACTAAGGATTGAAAACTGTTTGCATCGGTATTCAAATGCTTATTTATTTTTTCCCAAGCAGATTCGGATAAATTTTTTATATGTTCCGGTCTGTTGCACATCCTCAGTTTTTCATCGTGAGTTAATTTGCGGAAGGCATTTTCTTGAAGCAATTCTTTCTCATAATCCTCTGTTCCTCTTGCATATACCGGATTCCCTTTATCGTTTAATTCCATATACATTTCTTTAAGTTCTTCATCACACAGTTCATAAAGCTCTTTTTGAGTAAAATTTTTATTTTTCCTCAAATACAAACCTTCATCATCCATGGCCATCAATTTTAAAAAGATTTCCCTATCTTTCCTCAAATCATCGGATACAGGTAAAAGAATAGCAAATCTGACTTCTCCACGGGGCAAGCCCGCGTGGGTTCTTCCTACAGCTTAATAAGAAAAAAGCTGTTGTTATAGTTTCTCCCGGCTCGTACATCCGAGGACTTTGGAACCGGGCACTCACTACAGCGGAAAGAAAACCCAATTGATATGCAAGCAGCCCACCGGCCACATTAACGCATATCTTCTACCTATCTTGTGAAGGGTAAGGAACTGAAGTCAATGTCCCTTTCTTTTATTGGTTTTTTTATTGTTATGCTATCTTGATACCGCTGTTCATCACTTTTTTACCTGAAGCTATTATTTCGTTAATACATCTGTCATGCATTTTTAGAAATGATTCAAAAAAGTTAGTACATATGCCATGATCGGGTTCTTGAAACGTCTCGTCCGTACAGTACAATAAAAAAGCTGAATATAGATCTCGTTGTACTTTGGTTTTATCATCGAATACGTGCCATCTTTGTGATAATTGTTTTTTCTTTGTATCGTTTAATTGATGGTCGTATTGGCTCGCTTTAAATGTTTGGTTATTAACTTCCTGTACTCTGCCGCCCGAACAATTAAATCGGTACTTTGCCTGTTCTATAAAATAGCCGGGGCTGCGCCTTAGGATACTTTTGCCGAATCTTTTACGCCTGTTATATTTACCGGTCTTTTCGTTCTTTGTTACGGTTTTAGTTTTCTTTTGTAATGCTTTTATATTCATCGGTTCAATAATAAGTTCGCTGCCCATGCTGCGCAGTTTATTTATATCCTCGTTATGGCTGAGTTTACGATTTGTTGCGGCTTTACGATGCAGGTCTTTTATCTTTGCGCGAGCTTTTTTATAGTGATTAGAATATACCCATGTTTTAGGTCCTTTTTTTATTGTACCGTCCTCGTTATAATTATCCGGGTTAGTAGCCCGTCTCGAACGGTCTAATCGTTTCTGCAGAAGATGTATTGTATGTTCATGTTTAAAAGTGTTTGTTGAGCGTTCTGCCATATTTTTTAATATCACTTGGTTATCGGTGACTACAGCTATTGATTGGGTACCTATATCTACACCTATCCGTCCTGTTGTACCGTATTTGTGGCGAATACTGCCATCTTTATTACGTTTTGGTACCGGGTTACCTTCTATGGTTATTTGCAGATAATAGCGTATCCTGCCTCGGATTAGTCTGCGTACTATCCGATTATTGCGTATTCGATAGGTAGAAACCGGGTCTAAACCTTGGTTGTATAATTTTATATTGTTGTTGTCTATGGAAATATTGTTTTTTATGTAATGGCTTATATTAGCCAGTGTTTCTTTAATATAAAGATCGTTTTGTTTAACGATTAACGGCAGTTCCAGGTTGCCGAACTTAACATAAAAATTGTTTTCTGCTACTGCTTTTAATATAATACATCTATTAGCTTGTTTACCTTGAAAGGTTATTAAATCATCCTTATTATAGAAATAAACTTTATCCGCACCTTTATACAGTAGAGTTTCTATGCTGCGCCATACCATTTCACAGGTTGTAAGCACTAATACCGCATCGGGTAACGAGAATTTGGTGCGCATTTGTTTACCGTAGTTGCGCGCATATTCAAAGGTTACATTATGTTTTTGTTGTAGTTTTATTAGTTTATCAGCTGTTATCTTTTTTTGTTGGATTAATTTGTCGGTATCTTTGGCGTCCGTTGTTTTGGTTAAAGCTTCGCATATTTGTTGATATTCTTTTAATGCGCTTTTATATGCTTTTGTGCGCACCATTTGATCGTAATTCTTTTTTAATTGGCCCAAAACCGTATTGCGTATAATTCGTAGTTGGTTGCCTATACGCTGTATCTTAAATTCTTGTTCTCCGGTTACAGCCAATTCTATTTCTGCTACACAAGCCGGCAGTTTTTTACGAATACTTTTTAGTACTTTTTTGTCTTCGGTTTTTAAATTATGGACTGCCACAGCAACCTTATCCCCCTTCTTCTTTTTTTATATGTTAATCATCCTTTTTTTTTGTGCCTCTATATATTTTTTTATTGTTTCACTACTTGCCTGTCCCACCGATGATACAAAATAGCCTTTACTCCAAAGCGAGCCGCATTTGCTATAAAACTGTTTTAATTTAGGATATTTTTTAAACAGTTTTATAGCACTTATACTTTTTAATGTCCTTATAATATCTACCGGTGCTATTGTAGGTTTAACTGATATAAATAGATGGATATGATCCGGCATCACTTCCATCTCGATAATTTGAAAATTATATCTTTGGCTAATCTTTATTAAAATATCTTTTAATGATGTTTCTATATCATCTGATAAAACAGCAAATCTAAATTTCGGGCACCAAATAATATGGTACTGTATCAAATATTTGCAGTGGTTTAATGATTGGTAATTATTATCCATTAGGCTGCACCGCCATTATCGTTAAGCTCATATTTTTCTTTGATAGCCCTACGTATTAAATCAATATAGGTTAATGTAGTTTCTTCTTCCACGGAATATATACGTGCCAAGTTTTCCAGCTCCGTTCGCCAGTGGCCGGGTATACTGATATTTATTTGTATGTTTTTATCTTTACTCAAGATATTTCACTCCTACTTAATATATTATGTTATCATATTAAGTATATCATAATATAATATATATGCCAACTGCAATGTAGTATATATTACTGATTTAATAATGTTTATGCCTTTATAGGCCATTCATCCGGAGGGCAAGCCCATCCGGTTTTCTGGCTGGGGCTTTATAACTCACCTTCTCCGCCAATTCCATACATTCGTATTGCCTTTCCTGACATATAATCAATAACTAATCCGATATCTTCTACTGAGTCAACATTAAAAATTGTATTTGCTGAACCTGTGTCTAATAAAACATCTTCTAGTATCTTTTCTCTTCCTTTATATTTTACTTTAACGTTTATGATGGGCAAACCGTCTATAATTTGAATATCCATTAAGCATATCTCCTTCTGATTCCCGTGAATTTCTTTTCAACTACCTCTATTTTTTCATTAGAAGTGTGAAATATATATAATTCCCTCGATGAATTCAATAGGTGTAAGTCTTTATAACCTTTCCATGCATCTGTAGAATTATTGTACTGATTAATGATTGCCATATGCAAAATTTCTCTTTTACCGTTCTGTGACTCAGCCTCCAAGGCCTCCACTAACACCCATTGATCAGGATGGAGATAAGATGGGATATGCCCAATACGTCCCCATGCCATCTTAAAACACAAGACCATGTATACAATTATCATATACAAACCCGTCGATTTTACCATAATCACCGGTATTATAAAAATCACCCAGTCTTGTATTAAATTCCCTTATATGTTTTTCCGGTACGCTTAAAATCCCCTTTCCTTCACTGATCAAAATTTTATTTGCACATAATGTAGATGTCCTTTTGTTTCCGTCCCAAAACAATTGAGCCCTCATTCCCCATAAAAAATACCTTATGGCCCTTTCAGTAACATTCCTTATGCTGAGTATTTCATTTATACTGTCGACAACATCTTCCTTATTGGGAACAGATGGAATATATTCCACACCTGCTATAGATACACTTCCGTTTCTTAAAGCACCCCATTCAAGGCTTTCATTTCTTGATACAAAATAATTAATTTTGCATATAAAATCTAAGTTAAACTGTTTTTCCACGTTATTAATCAGGTATCTCCAAGCATCTCTTAAATTTAATATTATTTCCACATCACCCATTTTTAAATTTGCTACACTTATACCATCAAGAATTGTTTTAGTATCAGGAAAAGTTACATTGCATCCCTCCAATTTAGCACTGTTATATATATTTTCAACTATTAATTTTTTAGCCAAAAATATATTTTGTTGTAAAGTTAGGTTGTATTTATCTTTAAACATTTAGGCATTTCTCCTTCTGATTCCCGGCAAGCAAACAGGGGACGGTTCTCTGTTTGTCCTGTTTGTCACTCTATAGTAAATTCCATCAAAACAGTTTCACTTAATCTTAAACCACCATCTGATAGTATCTTATCGCTGATAAATAAATAGTATCTCTCTTTAGAAGTATAGGGATTTTGGGTCCTAATTGTAATTATATTTCCCTCATCCCTGCCTTTATCGTATTCAATGTCTATATCTACTTGATTTCCGTAATCGTCGAAAATATAAATTGAATCATCTATGGAGTCAGAATCTATTTTTTTATTAAATTTAATATTCCATATTCTTTTAGGTGTTACAGGTTCAGCAAAGGTTTCCCAATTTTTATCAACCTTTAAAACATTTATTGATATTGTATCTGCCTTCCCGCCGTCTCCGATTGTTGCTGTTATTGTTGCTATGCCCTCATCAACAGCTGTAACCAATCCATTTTTATCTACAGTTGCTACAGACGGGTTATCAGAAGTCCAATATACATTTTTGTCTTCAAAATCCACAGGTAAAATTTCATATTTCAATTGCTTACGATGCCCTGTTAATAATTTAGTTGTATCGTCTTTGATTGAAATACTTGCAGCACTCCTTGCCGGAACTATTTGGTTTACAGCCTTGTAGAAATTTAGTGAATTGTAACTTGTTTGAACCCCGTCTATAAATTCAATTTTATCAGATGATGTATTAAATAAATTTTTTATATTTTGTAGATTCAATAAAGGATCCAATGCTAATAATGCAGCTACAACCCCGGATACAATGGGTGCGGAAAATGATGTGCCGCTTTCATAAACATATGAATTGTTTTTGGATGTGGTGTAGATTTTCATTCCGGGTGCAAAAATATCTATTTTATCATTTACATTTGAAAAATATGAGATATTACCGTCTTGTGATATTGAACCCACCGAGATAACATTGTCATAGGAAGCCGGATACATATAGACACCGTTTTTATTATTTCCTCCCGCAGCCACCACGATAATTCCTTTGTCTATTGCTTTTTGTATAACATCATTTTCCGTTTGCGAGGGTTTTTGGCTGCCAAAACTTAAGTTAATTATATCAACATTTTTTTCCGTAGCATATTCTATAGCCCTGATTACATCTGAAGAATAACTGCTTCCCCCGGCATCGGCTGTCTGCAGAGGTAAAATTTTTATTTCTAAATTTCCCGCCACTCCCGCAATGCCCTTACCGTTATTTGTCACAGCAGCTATAGTCCCGGAAACAGAGGTGCCGTGCCCATTTAAATCATATGTATCGCCATTATCCAATATGAAATTATATCCGCCCTCGGCTATTCTGCCCCTTAAATCTTCATGATTCAAATCCGCACCTGTATCTATGACTGCCACAGTAATTGGCTTTTTTTGAATGCTGCCAACAATCAAATCCCACGTTTCTGCCGCCATAATCCAATGTAATCCCCATTGTTCAGGATAGTATGGATCATTAGGAATATTATTGAGTATATGTAATTTTCTATTTTCCTCTATATAAATAATAGTACCGTCTTCCTTAAGTTTTTCCAATTTTTTTATATCATCAATGTGTACTACCTTTATATCGCTCGCCATACTTTTGGGAACATCGTCAGAATAGACTGCTCTTATTCCTTCATTGTTATATTTAACAATATAGGTATTTTCCCGCGTTTTCATCATTTCACGTTCTAATTTTATCTTTGCATTCACATCATCGGCATAAACATTGTTTAGGAACAAAATTACCGAAAAGATACATATACACAATAATTTAACAAACTTATATATTACAGTTCGCCGGAAATGGTTTTCATTCATCATATATGGATCACCTTCCTGAAACCTTCATCGCTGAAGCGGAAATGCATCGGAGACAATAAACTGTGTAAAAATAGCACATTTTGATAGATTGGCTCCATTTCATTTTTATTGTATCATAAATTTATGCTGTTTAGATAAGTTTTTGTTAAGACTGGAAATAAATTGATACCTAACAGAAACAATGGTATATGGTTATGCCGGCAAAATTGTCTCCTATCGGGTTGAAGGGGACGTACCCGAATTGTCACCATCCCTTTTTCAAAAACCGCCTTTTTTCTATATTATCAAGCACTTTAGAACAACCTTCCCAATCTAGTGTTTTACATCCCTATTATATCTGTTTTCAAAAGGATGCTTGTCCGGTACTTCATCTATCAATTTCATTGCTTCTTCTTTCCTACCTAATGCAATTTTTATCCAAACGTCTTCTAATATATTAGGTAACAGTTATAGGTTCAATTTTTATCTGATTTTCCATCTCTGTAAATATTTCTATACTTCATATTTATTATATTATGTCAAATTTTCCCATGATTTTGTTAAGACTTGGACCCTTATTGGGAATTTTGGGACAATAATTGTTACTGTTCACACCCTGCCATCAAAACGCCCCCTGCCAATAGCCGACTGTGCAAAATTTCAAGTAATTCCTATGTATACAGCAAATATACAACACAATGAATACTATTGTGTGAATCATAAGCTAATGTGTTGTAAATATGGCATGAATTGGAATAAATCCCGTAAAATTCGTGCACTAATTGAAATTTTGCACATTTTTACTCTTATCTTAGAATTTGCACGTATTATCCACATCATGACAAACGAAAGCGTTATTTTCACATGCAGATCCCTCGTTAGTCAAATCATTCTGCCCGTCTCGGGATGACAAAAGTAGCAGCCCTCATAGCAACAGCTATGACCTGGTCAACCTATCGACTCTTTTTAACATATTCGGTATTCTATATCGGCCATCTAAATTCTTAATCAGGTTTGCGGCAAAACCCGTTTCAATCCCGATACTACTGACATATAAAGGCCTGTTGCTTTCGCCCCTGTATACCTTAATATAGTTTCTACTGTTGACAAAATAGGATTTTGCAACCCCGATAACAGGAATCCTTCCCTCTAATGCTCTGTATAAATGTCCACCGAGTCCTATTTTACCATCCTTTAATAAAACGTACCCATCAACTATGACCAGGTTGATATCCCTTTTAATTTCCCAATAAACTTCAAGTATACCCGGCAATTCTCTTTTGTAAAATTCACCCGGTATGTATTTTTCTGTAGGCCTTGTTATTTTGCAATACTCGAGTATATTTTTTTCAATAGTTCCCGTTTCAAACAATATACAGCAAGTTTTAGCACAATCTTCACGATAATAAGCATCAAAGCAAGCTATTTTATAATTATCCATCTGTCGTTCATCACCTTGTCCAACTTTTATGAATTTACACTGTTTCATGCATAACACCTACTATTTCCGCATCCGTGTTATCTTCAATAAAATTAATGATATGTTCATAAATGCGATCTGCCTGAACCGCATTAATTGATACGTAAGCAAGCCCTAATATAATAGTTTGATGTGTGTTTTGCTCGTCTACCTCGGCAATGGATACATTAAACTTGTTGCTTACTTTCGAACATATACTTTTTACAATTCCCCTTTTTTCTTTGAGTGAATGCACCCAAGGAGCATAAAGTTTTATTATAATTGTTTTAACTATCATCATTACATCTCCGTATATAGACCTATTTTTTTCTTCAAGGACTGTATAATATGCAGTCTATTATTCTCCTTATAATATTTCCCTTCTGATAAGATCCAATGCCGTATTTGCCAGCCTATTCCTTATTCTACTTCTGCTACCGCTTGTATTTATCTTTTCAACCTTTGTAACGCCATTTATACAAATTCCTATATATGCAAGTCCCACAGGGTGAGTTTCTGTACCCCCGTCGGGCCCCGCTATACCCGTAATAGATACTCCTATATCAGTACCTGCAACCCTGCGTATACCTTCTGCCATTTCTTTAGCCGTTTCTTCACTGACAGCGCCATGTTTCCCCAATGTTTCAGGTTTTATTCCCAGAAGCCTGACCTTGGATTGATTGCTATATGAAACAACCCCTTCCATAAAGACAGAAGATATCCCGGGATAGTTGATTAACCGTGCCGATAAAAGTCCCCCCGTACACGATTCGGCAGTAGCGATGGTTAGCCTCTTTTCGATTAGGAGTTCGCCCACCACGGCCTCCAGGCTTATATTTCCCTCTCCGTAAACATAAATACCCAATCTGTCCCTTATTTGGTTTTCAACGGGGGCAATCAGCCTTTCCGCTTCTTCTCGTGTGGATGCACTTGCCGCTATTCTGATGGTTATAGCCCGTGCCTTGGAATATGGAGCCACTGTAGGATTTGTCTGATTTTCTATAATATCCATTATCATTTCCTCCATTTGTCCCTCGCCTATACCCGTAACATTGAGGGTTTTAGACACAAATACCTTATCCCGATATTTTTGTAAATAGGGAATGATATGTTTTTCAAACAATGGCACATTCTCCCTTGGCGGCCCCGGCAGCAAAATTAATTTTATATCCTTATCTTCGATAATACATGCCGGAGCAGTGCCGACCGAATTTGGCAAAACAATGGAGCCCTCCGGAAAATATCCTTGTTTTCTATTCCCATCATTTACAGACAATCCTCTTTTCGCGAAAAACTCCCGTATTGCTTCCAAGGATTCCTCATGAGGCACCATCTTTTTATTCAAAAATTGGGCTGCAACCTCCTTAGTTATATCGTCTTTTGTGGGTCCAAGTCCCCCCGTGGTGATCACCAAGTCTGCCCTGCCAAAAGCTATTTTATATGCTTCATGCAGCCTTTCCGCATTATCCCCAACAACGGATTGATAATAGGTATCAATCCCCAAATTAGCCAGTTCCTTTGCAATATACTGTGCATTTGTGTTGACTGTCTCTCCTAACAGTAGTTCTGTGCCGACAGCAATAATTTCCGCTTTCAAACTTGCCACCTCTTTATTAATCAGTTTTTCTCTATATTGTTCTACATATATTCTATTTTACTACAAAAAGTCCTTTGTTATATACCTAAAAATGAAAACCCCTTCTCAAATGGGGAGAAAGGGTCTTCGTTGTTGAATTTAATGCGAACTAAGTATGAATTCAGTTTATTATGATTTAGGTATGCAAATCACTTGGCCTACCTGCAGATTGTTGGGATTTACACCCGGATTTGCCTTCTCTATGGCTGCTACTGTGGTATCGAATCTTTTTGCAAGTAAGAAAAATGTGTCACCGGATTTGATTGTATATTCAGATGTACCGCTTGGGCATTTGCCTGATGGTGGTGGTGTGGTTCCGGATCCGGGTATGCAGATTACCTGGCCTATTTGTAGATTGTTGGGATTTACGCCCGGGTTTGCTCGTTGTATGGCTTCCACTGTGGTGCCAAATCTCTGTGCCAATGTAAAGAACGTATCGCCCGCCTTAATCGTATATTCAAATGTGCCACTCGGACATTTGCTTGGCGGCGGTGTTGGCCCTGTGCCGGGTATGCAGATTACCTGGCCTATTTGTAGATTGTTGGGATTTACGCCCGGGTTCGCTCGTTGTATGGCTTCTAC
>LSQX01407708.1_pt1 | contig 24183 bp, 22 predicted proteins | sample 654561 | NCBI WGS metagenome assembly LSQX01 (sample SAMN04489861, study PRJNA283612) | anaerobic digester metagenome | isolation source: 4 biogas reactors fed with cattle manure at either 37C or 55C with and... | place: Denmark: Kongens Lyngby | collected 2014
TGCACTCCCCCCGCCATAAGCCTTACCGTCACAAAGGCCGCCGACATAACCAGTATCTCCTTAAGCATCCCAAGCACTATCCCGGAAAGGATAATTAGTCCAACCTCTGCGGCTGTCCCCAGTATCCCCTGCAGACCATAGCTTATTACCTCAATATCCGCATCCTCTCTAGCACTTTCCCGTACTATAAGCCCGGCAAGCCTGTCACAAAGGTTTTTCATAGCTCTCACCTTCAATAGGGAAGTTCAACCAGCATCCGTACTCCCCTTTCCGGGTGGCTGTCCACCTCTATCCTTCCGTTATACATATCGACAATACTCCTTACAATATTTAGTCCCATTCCCCTATTTTCCCCTTTTTTCGTACTTATTCCCGGTGAAAAAAGCTGTTCCATCACCGCCGGGTCTATCTGCCCCGGGTTTTTTACGCTTATGTAAATCTTTCCACCATCGCAGTAGGCCTTTAGCTCCACCCTGGGCGATGGTATCCGGAGTTCCTTTACCGCCTCGATGGCGTTGTCCAGGAGATTGCCAAGTATCCGGCACAGGTGAAGGGGCTTTACCCTGCCGCCCTCCAGGTCACCCTGCACGTCGTATTCCAGCTCAATACCGTTCCTTTTGGCCAGGCCTTCCTTAGAGCCTATCAGCGCCCCCACCGCCGGGCACTGCATGCCCAGTATATTATTTACCCCCACCGCTTCCTCGGTCAGGTCCTTCAGGTATTCAATAATCTGAGGCTGCCTGCCGCTTTGGGCCAGCATTAATATAACCTGCAGGTGATTGTTGAAGTCGTGTCTCTGACCCCGCAGGGCTTCGTTCATCTGCCCCATGTGGCGGTTCTCAAGTTCCTTTATCTCCAACTCCTGCTGCTTGCGGGCAAGCAAAGACAGCCTGCTCACCGTGACCGCCGTTATGATTGTCAGGGTTATTACAATGTACGACAAATAGGGAACAATCGCAATTATGTTATCAGCCATATATCCCATAGCCGAACTGACGTGCAGACTTTGAAATATGGTGATAAGCAGCATTGCCTGCAACAGTATAATACATACAATATATACCGCACTTTCTTATCGAGCATTTACATCCCTTCTTCGAATACCGTAACATCAAAGACTTTGAAGCTGTATTTGTGACAAAGCAGTATTATAATAAGCATGACGGTCTGCTCCGGCAGCGATACCAAAACCCTTGTCCACGTACTTCTTAGAATTACCTCCAGGGGCACTATTCTAAGAACAAGAGGAAAATATAACTGGTCCAGTATGCCTGTAAATATAGCCGCGCCCAGCAGTATCCCCGGCGTCACAACTGACCACCGGTAGCGCAGACAGTATTTTGCCAGAACCACCATGGTTACAAGCTGGATAAATATGTGCACCCCGTAGGGAAAATTTAACTGCCTAATAAAAAATGACCCCACCGCCTGTATTGCAGCGGCAATCGCAAGCCTTTTCAGGTCCGGCCTCAGCCCTGTCAGAGTAAGTCCCATAAGCATTATCAAAAAAGCTTCAGGAATACTTATAAAGGCCACTACCTGCCATGGCATAACATCCATAACCATTACCCCCCTAATCTATACAGCCTAGCCCGATATTTCCCGAAGGTGGGCTTTCTCTGTATCCGACAGGACCTTCTCAATGTCCAGTATTATTATAAGCCTTCCCTCCAGCTTACCCACACCCCTTATAAACTGCCTGTCCATACTGCTGGCGACCGTCTCCGGAGGCTCTTCTATGCAAGCCTCGTCAAGCCTTAAAACTTCTTCCACTTCGTCCACCATAAACCCTACCTGCCGGCCGTTAAGCCCCCCGATGCCTACGATAATCACCCTTGTCGAATCCCCTGTTTCCTTGCCCCCTAGCTTAAATCTCTTGTTTAAATCAAGAATGGGCACTATACTGTCCCTGTAATTGATAATCCCCTCCACAAAGTCGGGACACTCGGGCAGTTTTACTGTTTTGCGGTACCTTATTATCTCTTTAACCACAAGTATGTCTATACCATACTCCTCTCCTCCCAGCCTGAAAACCACCAATTGATTTTCGGACATGATACACCTCCTTTATACTTATTACACAGCTACCGCAGTCAAATTTTCAGGTACTATGGGTCCTAGTATACCAGCCTCTGATCGTCCACCACCAGCCTACCGTTTTTTATCACCTTGTCCACGTGGTTTATTCCGAAATGATAGGGAAGATACGAAATGTTTGGAACGTCCAGAACCACAATATCCGCTTTCTTGCCCACCTCAAGGCTTCCTATTTCCCCACCCCGGTGGATGGCATGGGCTGCATTTATTGTGGCTGCGCATACAACCTCCTCCGGCATCATTTTCATTTTGAGGCACGCAAGGCTTATAATAAGCTGTATGTTCTCGGTGGGACAGCTTCCCGGGTTGTAATCGGTGGCCAGGGCTATCGCCAGGCCTGCCTCTATCATATCCCTTGCCCGGGCGTACTTGCCCAAATCCAGGTTGAAGGATGTCCCGGGCAGCAGTACGGCTATTACATTGCCCTGTTTCATCTTCCTGATACCTTTATTTGTTACGGCAAGGAGGTGCTCGGCGGAAACCGCGCCAAGCTCACCGGCCAGTTCCGCGCCCCCGAGAGCTTCTATTTCATCGGCATGAATCTTCAGTTTGTACCCCATCTCCCTGGCCCTTGCCAGTATTTTCCTGCTCTCCTCCACAGAAAAAACGCCCTTTTCGCAGAAAACATCACAAAACTCGGCTAGGTCCATCCTTTTTACGCAGGGCATAACCTCTTCAATAAGAAGATCTATGTACTCTTTCTTTTTGCCGCTGTATTCCGTTGGTACCGCGTGGGCACCCATAAAGGTTGAGACTATATCTACGGGATGGCTTTCATTGAGGGCCTTGACTACTTTCAAACTCTTAATTTCGTCCTCCATATTCAGCCCGTACCCGCTCTTGGCTTCAACGGTTGTGGTCCCATGAAGCAGCATAATGTCTAGGCTCTTTGCCGCCTTTTTCATCAGCTCGTCCTCGGATGCCGCCCGAGTTGCCCTTACAGTGCTGAGTATTCCGCCGCCCTTTTTGAGTATATCCAGATAGGACACTCCCTCAAGTTTCAGTGCCAGTTCCATTTCCCTGGACCCTCCGTGTACCAGATGGGTGTGAGGGTCCACAAAGCCCGGAAGCACCGTCTTGCCCGACGCATCAATAACCAGGGTATCGTCATCTACTCTAATCTCCCGGGGTATATCACCCTTCCCAATTCCCACAATCCTGCCTGCAGCCGCCGCAACCCAACCGTCTTCCATCATTATGTCATAGGACATCTCCTTGCCCCTACGCGGCCTGTCGCATCCGGCACAGGTAGCAATTTGGGATGCGTTCTTTATAAGGATATCAGTCTTCATTGCTCCCCCTCCCCCATTAATAGACCAGTGGTTGGTGTCCAATGATTGGTAATCTCCTGTAATACTTTCGCTTTTTTTTGCAAATCTCCTTCTTTTCACCAGTAACTACTTAATGTGCCGGAAACCGACAGCCTAGCTAAGCCTGTGCACCGACAGGGGCAGGTAAACTCTTTTTTTTCCTTCCATTCTGCTCTCCATGAGGCTTACCGAGTTTATTTTTATGCTTATAGGCTGCAGCCTTTCAATTCTATCCAGCTTCCGGGTTAGCATCACGTCCCTGGCAAGAGTTATGTGGGGTGTAAACCTGTTTTCCGCCTTAAATCCAAGCCCCACTGCCTTGTGTTCGATATATCGCCTAAGGTCCCTTAGAGCCTTCACTTCCCCGGACGTATCAAGCCACAGCACTCTGGCTCTGCCGGCACCGACCCCTCCGAACACACCCACCCGGCCGGTACAAAGCCGAAAACTGGCATGATGCAAGGCTACATCACAAAGCATCCGGTACAGCGCATCCACCTCCCTGTCCCCCGATGTGCCTATGTATTTCAGCGTAAGATGATAATTCACACTGTCCACCCATCTGCCACCCCTGCACAGCGGTTTTACCACCTCCTGTACGTACCGATATATCTTTCCCTTAACCCCCTGTTCCAGTTCCAGGGCTATAAAAACCACCATGCCTGCCACCTCCTGCTCGAACCCTTGGGATGAACCCCTCCGGTCACCCCGACCATATATAGATTATACCAGCTGCCCCATGTAAAAAAAACCAGCCGCTGGAATCTATCCCGGTAATACATGTACAACGCACTAATATCTGTTGCTTAAGAGGGCGTTTTTATCTGTCATTCCGAAGAATCCGACTTTATCGTTCTGAAGGCGAAGCCTGAAGAATCCGGCTATACCGTTCTGAACGTAGTGAAGAATCTTCATGTAGATAGACATAAGAATCCTTCGCTACGCTCAGGATGACAAGCGTTACACTCAGCATAACAACCGCTTCGCTTGGGATAACACACGAGTAGATTGAAGTTTTAAGTTCATTGTATACAGTAACCAACTTAATACGATATTAAAAAGGATTCTGCCCTTTCATGTAGAAATATTATAGACATAAATTTTGGAGGGATTTGCTTTGAAGAGGGCAGCACGTAAAAAAAGGCGCGGGTTTGTCACCCTGAAAATTGTACGGGGCACCACTGAAAACACCCGAACCCTAAGGCTACCCAAGGCTCTTATAAGATTCACGCTGGGATTTTTGGCAGCATTACTGCTGTTTGTTGGCGTTATGACCTATAAAACCGGAAACTTAAGCTTTACATACCGGGACAGACTGGATGACATTACGGAACTGGAAAACATTAATGAAAACCAGCAACGGGAGATAGAAACCCTAAACGAGGTTACAGCGGAAGTAAGGGAAAAACTTGAAACCCTCGAAGATATAGAAGCAAAGGTAAAAGAATTAGTAGGAATGGATGAATAATAAAATAATGAGGAGGTAAACAATGTTTGGCGGGAAAAAAGAAGACACCACTCCAAAATACGATAAGGTAGACACTCTAATAGGAAAGTCCTCTGCGTTTAACGGAAACATGGAAGCCGAAGGAACAGTCCGGGTTGAGGGTACTTTTGAGGGAGAACTTAATGTAAAAGGCGATATAGTACTTGGAGATACCGGGAAAATAATTGGCAACTTAATAGGCACCAATGCCCATATAGCAGGCCGGGTGGAAGGCAATGTAAAGGTCAAGGGGCAGCTTCATCTCACCCCGACGGCATATATAGGCGGTGATATTGATGTGGGAAACCTTGTGGTGGATGAAGGGGCAATATTTACAGGCAAATGCCATATGGGGAGCAATTCAAACCTTCCAACTGACGGAATTAAAATAGATACCAAACAGAACATAAAACCTTTGCAAAAATAATAGGGATGCATCTCTATTGCTTCGGCCTTTGTCCATCGTGGTGGGGCATCGAAGCATAATGAATGGAAAGGAAAGGATACTGTGAACAAACTGGACACTGCCAAAAGGCTGCTTATATCCGGTCTGCTGGTTTTTATCACAGGCCAGGTGTATATATATCCTTTCGGTTCCGATTTTCGTTTTTCCCTAAGTCCTATTGTATTTACCTTCGTTCTTCTGTATTTTTACAGAATGCCGGTGATGGCAGCTGCATTTGTGGTTGCCGCTTCGGTATTCTCCGGCAGATTTATGCTGGAATACTTAAGCCACAGCATGCCTATTTCAGAGATTGTTCTTAAGCACTATCCCGGTGGCATGTTCTATTTTATAAGCGGCCTGCTTTTTTATCTTTTGGATATTCGCAAACACGTAGAAAAACCGCTGCTTGCAATAATACTGCTCACCTCCATAGATACCATGGCAAACGTAATAGAACTGATTATGCGGAATCAGGTAATGCAGGATTTTTCGATAGTTTTGTCAAGCCTTTTATTGGTTGCACTGCTTAGGAGCTTTATAGCTGTACTTACATACTGGTCAATAAGGCTTTACAACGTTTTGATACTCAAAAAAGCCCATTATAACAGGTATATAGAGCTTTTGTTTTTTATATCCAACCTTAAGGCGGAGCTTTTTTACCTGCGTAAGTCCATGCAGGATATCGAAAAGGTTATGAACAGCAGCTATTCGATGTATGCACAGATAAGCGGCATCGGAGACGCCATAGGACACGACCTGAAACCTTACAAGGAAAAGGCCCTGTCTCTAGCCAAAGACATCCACGAGATAAAGAAGGACTATCAAAGAGTTATCACCGGCATAGAAAAGCTATTGCCCAATCCGGTTGAGAGCGAAAAAATGACGCTGTCCGAAATATTTGAAATAATAAGGGATAACAGCAAAAGATACATTGAGAGCATAGGAAAAGAAACAAACCTTAAATTCCAGTCCCAAGACAACCCGATTATAAAACAGTACTATTCACTGGTCTCCATACTCAACAATCTAATATTCAATGCCATAGACGCCACCAATGAAAAAGGGGAAATAGTCGTATTGGAATACACCGAGGGCGACAACCTAATAATAAAGGTAACCGACGACGGTAGGGGCATCCCGGAGGACCAACTTAAAGTAATATTTGAACCGGGCTTTTCAACCAAATACGACCCAAAAACGGGTACAATGTCAACGGGTTTGGGGCTTACCCATGTCAAGTCGCTGGTAGAACACCTAAAGGGCTGCATTACGGTTAAGTCAGACCCCGGCAACGGCACAACCTTTTTAGTAACCATACCGCTTGCCCAATTAACCAGTAAAGGAGAGTGAAGGTAATGCTGAGCTTTTATATCGTGGACGATGACATCGGAATAAGAAAGGTACTGTCCAATATAATTACCTCCAAAAACCTTGGCAGAATAGTAGGAGAGGCGGAGGACGGGCCTACAGCGTATAACAGTATACTGGACCTTAACCCTGATATAGTACTTATGGACCTTTTGATACCGGGCAGCGACGGAATAGAGACCATTAAAAAATTAAAAGAAGCGGGCTGCAGCAGTTATTTTATTATGATATCCCAGGTGGACGCCGAGGACATGATATCCCTGGCATATGAAAGCGGTATCGAGTTCTATATCCACAAACCGATAAACGTAATTGAAGTGCTATCCATTATAGACAGGGTCCGTGAAATGATAAGCTTAAGGAAATCCCTGTCCATTATACACCAGACGGTGGAAGGACTGGGCGCAAAGGACAGCACCTCAAAGGCGGGCAAATTCAGACCTCCGGGCATTTCAATAGACTCCATTCTTTCGGACCTAGGTATCACCGGTGAAGCAGGCAGTATAGATATAAAGAGAATAATAGAGATAATTCTGCACAAAAAAACCTCTTCAGGAAAACACTTCAACTACAAGCTGAGCAATATGTACGAACTGCTCAGCAAACACTATTATAGTGAAATAGAGCCAGAGCAGTCCTCCGCCGGCGTAAAGGCCATAGAACAAAGGATACGGAGGGCGGTATCCAAAGCCCTTCAGAACATTGCAACCATGGGCATAGAAAACCCCAACCATCAGAAGTTCACCCGCTATTCCACCTCCCTTTTCGATTTCAAGGAGGTAAAACAGGAAATGGACTTTTTAAGGGACAAGTCGTGCTACCACGGGAAGATAAATGTCAAAAAATTCCTTGAGGGAATCATTCTCCAGCTTCTGCAGCAGTAATAGCATTAATGGCAGCCCACCCTTAAAGGATGGGCTGCCATTATAGAGCATTCAATGTAGTGTTGTCCTTTTATGCTCCGGCACCGGCGTCCAGCCTTTGATTTGCAATCTTTTTCTTCTGAATAAGGTATCCCACCGCCAGTATTGCAATTCCAATAAAGTCTGTATAGGCCCCCGGTATTACCATCAACAGTCCCCCTACAAAGAATATGATACGTTCAAAAAAGGACTGATTGGTTATAAAGAACGCCGAAACTGCGGAAGCCACACCCACTATACCGATAACTGCGGTTATTACAATAAAAATCATATTACCGACATTTACGTCTATCATTAACAGAGCAGGATTGTAAACAAATACATAGGGTACCAGGAAGGCTGCTATAGCCAACTTAAAAGCGTTTACCCCCGTCTTCAAGGGGTTGGATTTGGCTATACCCGACCCCGCGAAGGCTGCCAGGGCAACCGGCGGTGTTACGTCGGCAATAATCCCGAAATAGAACGCAAACAGATGGGCAGCCAATACTGGGATGTCCATAAGAAGTAGTGCCGGTGCGGCTATGGTTGAAGTAATAACATAGTTTGCCGTCGTTGGTACACCCATCCCTAAAATCAGGGAAGTAAGCATTGTAAAGAACAGGGTGAGGAAAAGATTCCCTCCGGCAAAATCGACCAGCGTTGACCCCATCTTAAGCCCCAGACCCGTCTGGGTAACAACCCCTATTATTATACCGGCGCAGGCTGTAGCCGCCACAACTCCCAGGGCTGACCTTGCACCCTGCTCCAGGCCTCCCAGTATATCTTTGAAGCTTATTCGCGTATTCTTCTTGAGCATTGAACAAACAATCGATAAAACTATCGCATAAAGAGCCGCCTTCATGGGTGTTCTACCTGAAACCAGAAGGTATATTATGGCAATGAGCGGTATAAGCAAATGACCCCTGGACACTAATATGTCTTTTATCTTAGGCAGTTCATCCCGGTTTAAACCCCGTAGCTTAAGCCGCTTTGCCTCGAAATGGACCCCCGACCAGACACCAAGGTAATACAAGAGTGCCGGGATAGCTGCCGCTGCAATAATCCTTACATAGGGAAACCCGGTAAACTCGGACATAAGGAAGGCTGCGGCACCCATAATTGGCGGCATAAGCTGACCACCTGTTGATGCGGTGGCTTCCACCGCTCCGGCAAACTCCCCTTTATAGCCTAACCTTTTCATCATTGGTATTGTAAAGCTTCCGGTACCCACCACGTTAGCCACCGAGCTTCCAGAAATCATTCCCATGCAGCCACTGGAAAGCACGGCAACCTTGGCGGGTCCTCCCGTAGCCCAACCGGCTACGGCGTTTGCCAGGTCTATGAAGAATTCCCCCATACCCGTTTTTTCAAGGTAAGCACTAAACAGTATGAACAGGAATATGAAGGTTGATGAAACCCCTATGGGTATACCGAAAATACCTTCGGTGGTATAAAACTGGTGCTGCACTAGGCTGGTAAATTTAACTCCCCTGTGGGCAAGCTGCCCCGGTATATGACGCCCAGCCAATGCGTATATCAGGAATATGATAGCTATAATGACCATAGGCCAGCCTACTACCCTGCGGGTTATTTCCAGTATAAGCATTATTGCTATTATCCCCACTATGAAGTCCAGTGTAGTAACTCTTCCGGCCCGTAGTACCAGGTCTTGGTAGTTAACGACTATATACATCGGAACCGAAGCAGCAATAACTGCCAAGGCTACATCAACGGGATGAAATTTGTCCCTAGGCCAACTTTTCCGCGTAGGGTACAAAAGAAATATAAGACAAAAACCGAAGGATAGATGTATAGACCTTTGTATCATCGCGTCCAGTACTCCGAAAACCGCCGTGTAAAGCTGGAACAGCGAGAAGGTAATGGCGATAGCCGCAATAAGCTTTGCCCCAAAACCTGCCAGAACACGAAAATCCGATTCTTTATCAAACTTTCTGAGTATGTCTTCATTGTTAATTATAATGTTCGGGTTGTCTTTGTTTTCCATGTTTACGCCCCTTTCCTTCCAAGTCTAAACCATCTGAATGACCATTTGTCAACTGCTTTAATTTCGAGGGAGCTTTCAGGATCTGTAAACTCAAGTAAAGGATAGGTGTTTTCACCTATGGTTATTGAGTGCTCCGGTATGGGTGAGACTATCATATTGATACTGTCAAATTTTCTGTCAAACTTAAGAACAAACTTCCCATCAATAATCTCCAGGGTCCCGTTTTCATAGTCATAGGGCATTCCCACCCCAAGGGTATCGTACCTTAGTTCCTTCAGGGTCAGTGTATTATCATTCTGTACCTCAATGACCTCATGGACCGGAGTGTGGTGTACCGAATGTATAAACGAAAGGATAAACACCCTGTCCGGAACGGTAATATGATACTCCGACCCACCTCTGCCTTCCTTAAGCACCAAAACCTTTTCCTTTCCAACTCCGCAACCGACCAGTACAATGACTATTAGAATAATTAAGGCTGTTCCCGTAAGCTTTGAACGCTGTCTCATAAAATCAGAGCATTGGATTTCTCCAATGCTCAGACCCCCTCTTCTGAGATGTGAGAAATGAGAGGCTGGATATGGGATTTTAGTTTTGCTCCGAAGAACTACCAAAGCTCACACCCCCACATCACAGCACTCACCTCTCAACCGAGTGTTCCCATTCTTCTTACTTATTAAAGTATTTTGCAGCCCCCGGATGCAGTTCGATGCCCATTCCATCAAGGCCGGTTTCCGGCTTAATCTTGGCTCCCGCAGTTGTATGGGCCGCTACCATCCTGTCATGGTTATCGTACATGGTCTTAAGCATATTGTATGCGAGGTCTTCGTCCATACCTGCGTCTATTGCAAGCATAGCCTGAACTGCAACCGTTTTTATATCTTCGTCTATTCCGGTATAGGTACCACCCGGAACTATAATCTTTGTATAGAAGGGATATTTGTCGATAAGAGCATCGGCCATATCGTCTTCTACAACAACCAGCTTAACATCATGCTGTGCACCTATATCCTGTATAGCTGCGGTAGGATGGCCTGCTGTTACGAATGCCACGTCAACGTTACCGTCCTTCAGATTGTTCGCAGCTTCTGCAAAGGACAGGTACTGAACAGTTATATCATCATAGGTAATTCCGGCTGCTTCCATAATCTGACGGGCGTTTGCCTCGGTACCACTACCGGCTGCGCCCACGGCAACCCTCTTGCCTTTAAGGTCTGCAACGGTTTCTATACCCTTGCCTTCAATGGTAACTATCTGGATGGTTTCCGGATACAGGATGCAAAGTCCTCGAAGTGACGAATAGGCATCCCCTTCGAACATCTCTGTACCGTTTGCTGAATAGTATGCTATGTCGTTCTGTACCATTATTACGTCAGCTTCCCCGTCGCGGAGCAGATTGATGTTTGCTACCGAAGCACCAGTGCTCTGAGCGGTAGCATTCACACCCGGAATGTTCTTGTTCCAGATGTCAGCCATACCACCGGCCAGTGGGAAGTAGGTTCCTGCAGTCCCGCCGCTGGCGATGTTGATGAACACCTGCTCGGCTGGAGCCTGCTCTTCGCCGCCTTCTTCACCACCCTCGGGTTCTTGCGGGGCAGGTGTACTGCAGCCTACCAACGCCACTATCAACAAGCACGACAAAAATACAAACAATAGTTTCCTATTCATTAAGACCCTCCATTCAATTTTAATTTCTGTATTAGAACAATTCTTCGGCTTTCTCAAAAATCCTGTTGGTACTTTACGGTACTTCCCGTTACTTTCTGTAGGTAATGGAGGGCCCTTTGCATGATTATCTTATTTCTGAAACGAATTCTGCCATCCTGTCCAGACCTTTCTTAATCTGCTCCATGGAGGTTGCATAGGACATCCTGATGTAGCCGTCATCCCCGAAGGCAACACCCGGTATTAAAGCAACCCCCTTGTTTTCCAGCAACAGGTCGGCAAACACCAGCGACGAATCTATGGTTTTTTCTCCGTAGGACTTGCCCAGAAGGTCCTCAATACTGATATACACATAAAAGGCTCCCTCCGGTTTAACGTAAGTAAGGCCACTAATAGCACCCAGCCGTTCCATCGCATACTTTCTACGGCTGTCGTATTCCTTCACCATTTGGTTTATTATGGACTGGTCACCCTTAAGGGCTGCCTCCCCGGCGTATTGTGCAATGGAGCTTGGATGCGATATGGCATGTCCCTGTATGGACCCCATGGCCTTTATGATATCCGGTTCCGCTGCCGCATAGCCTAGTCTCCAGCCCGTCATCGCATAGGCCTTGGACATGCCATTCACCACGATTGTTAAGGGCTTTATTCTATCCCCAAGCGACGCAATGCTTACATGCTTTAGTCCGTCATATATGAGTTTTTCGTATATTTCGTCCGAGATAACAAATATGTCCCTTTCAACCGCCACCTCCGCGATTTCTGCCAATTCTTTTTTCGAGTATACCGAACCGGTGGGGTTGGACGGAGAGTTGAGTATAATGGCCTTGGTACGGGGAGTAATGCTGCCTTCAAATTGCGCGGCGGTTATTTTGAAGCCGTTTTCCCTGGAGGTCTTTACTATTACCGGTTTGCCTCCGGCAATGGTCACCATTTCCGGATAACTCACCCAATAGGGCAAAGGAACGATAACCTCGTCACCGGGGTCGCAGATGGCCTGAAAGGCAGTGGACAGTGAATGCTTGGCCCCACTTGAAAGTATAATCTGATCATAACTATAATCAATGCCGTTGTCTTCCTTAAGCTTTTTGGATATTTCCTTCCTCAGCCCATCTATACCGTAGGCCGATGTATACCTGGTTCGGCCTTCACGGATTGCCCGCACTCCTTCATCCGCTATAAACCCAGGGGTATCAAAATCCGGCTCACCGGCCCCAAAGCCCACTATGTCCTTTCCTTCCTCTTGCATCTTTTTTGCCTTGGCGGTTATTGCAATGGTCATTGACGGTGTAAGCCTGCCTGCAAGTCTTGATATTTGTGGCATTTTACTTCCTCCTTCCATATTGTTAATTACATTGTAATACATTCACGGAATAAAAGTAATACCGAATATTAGCATTGAATAAAAAGCTAATTGGTTCTATAATCTTATATACAGACATAGTCAGTGGTTAGTGGTTAGTGGTTAGTGGTTAGTGGTTAGTGTTCAGTGGACAGTTACCCAAAATCCTATCAAGACTCTTCTAGCACCTATATAACTCACTAATAGTATTACATCCCTTTATCTGTCGCTTAAGAGGGAGGATCCCGAAGAATACGACTTTGTCATTCTGAACGTAGTGAAGAATCCGGCTCCGTCGTTCTGAGGGCGAAGCCTGAAGAATCTTTTGCAATCAGGCATAAGATCCTTCGCTTAGAATGACAGCTGTATAAAGTCTTTATCACGTTATATATAGTACCTAGTACATGTGAAACGTGAGGTGTAACAGATGATAAAAGTACTAATCGCCGATGATGAGGCACCGGCCAGGGAAGAACTAAGTTTCTTAATAAGCAGGCTGGTGGGTTTTCAGGTTGTCGGCGTGGCATCAAGCGGCAGCCAGGCTGTATTTCTTATTAAGGAATTACATCCGCAAGTAGTATTTCTGGACATCCAAATGCCGGGCTTAAACGGCCTGGAGGTCTCAAAGGCCATTGAAGCCTTAGACCCGAAGCCGCTCATCGTATTTGTTACCGCCTATGACGAGTACGCCTTAAACGCCTTCGAAGTGGAAGCGGTGGACTACCTGCTGAAACCGGTAAGCGACGACCGACTTTTAAAAACGGCCAGGAGGCTCAAGGAGCTCCTGGAGCCCAAACTGGCTGAAAAAATCGAAACGCTACTTTCCGGCCAGGGAAAAGAGCCCGTACTAAAACGTATACCGGTGGAAAAAAACGGCAGGATAAAGCTGCTGGAGCCCGGAGAGATAGTTTGTTTTTTCGCCGACCAGGGCTATATAGTTGCAAGGACCGGGGCCGGTGACTTCATAACAAATTTTACGCTAAACGAGCTGGAGGATAAAATCGGGCAAAGGACCTTTTTCCGGTGTCATAAAAGCTATATAGTCAACTTAGACTATATTAAGGAAATAATCCCATGGACCTACAGTTCCTATAAGCTAATAATGAATAACAACGATGAGATACCGGTAAGCCGGCAAAAGTCCAAGGACCTCGCCGCCATGCTTGGGCTATAAAACGCACAACCCTCAATATCTGCATCTTACAGGCGTATATTGCAGTACAGCCCAAATATATAAACATTCGCTTCCTTTTGTTTTATAATAGGGTTAGAATACTGTATTAATATACTTAGACTTTATACTTGATTTTATCAAAGGACCCGAACAACTTTACACCTATTCGTAGCGGCCGGTAGGACGTGCCTTGCTGAAAACCTCTTCATATCGCCGTTGCGCAACCAACGCTGTAAAGGGGGTGAGATTACCAGATACGTGTTTCCTTTGAAATACAAATTTAAAGGAGGTATACCATGAACTCATTATTAGTAATTCTCATCAGTATTGTCTGCTTTATTATTGCCTATGTGACCTATGGCGCATGGCTGGCCAAACAATGGGGAGTTGACCCCAACAGGAAGACCCCCGCTCACACCAGGAATGACGGCGTGGACTACGTCCCGGCCAAGGCCCCGATACTGTTGGGTCACCACTTTGCATCCATAGCCGGTGCCGGCCCCATCACCGGGCCGATAGCCGCAGCCATATTCGGCTGGGTACCTGTTCTGCTTTGGATTATAGTAGGCAGCATATTCTTCGGGGGCGTACAGGACTTCAGCTCCCTGTTCGCATCGGTAAGGCATGACGGAAGGTCCATCGGTGAGGTAATAGAAGCCAACATGGGCAAAACCGGTAAAAAATTGTTTGCCGCCTTTGCATGGCTTACACTGCTGCTTGTAATAGCGGCCTTCACCAATATCGTTGCCAATACCTTTACCGCCGTTCCGGCAGCAGCCTCCGCATCCATGATGTTTATAGTGCTTGCGGTTGTTTTTGGTTATTTCGTGTACCAAAAAGGCGCTCCGCTGGGTATAAGCAGCGTTATTGGGGTAACTCTGCTGTTCATATGCATATGGCTTGGTAATATTTTCCCGCTGGCTCTTAGCAAAAACACCTGGGTGGGCATACTGATGGTTTACATCTTCATAGCATCCGTCGCCCCGGTATGGATACTGCTGCAGCCTAGGGACTACCTGAACTCCTACCTGCTGTATGCAATGATAATAGGTGCGGTGCTGGGTCTTCTCATCATGAGGCCCGCGATGGTTTCCCCCGCCGTTACATCCTTTAACGTAGGAGGCCAGTGGTTGTTCCCAATGCTATTCGTAACGGTGGCCTGCGGTGCCATATCCGGCTTCCACTCGCTGGTTGGCTCGGGTACCACGTCCAAACAAATAGACAATGAAATGGATACAAAGCTTATTGGATACGGGTCCATGCTAATAGAAGGGGTTCTGGCAACAATCGCAATAATAACCGCTGCTTATATAGGTGCTGACAAGTTTGCCGAACTTTCGGCAAACGGTGGCCCCACAAACGTATTCTCGGATGGTATAGGAAACTTTATGACCAGCTTCGGAATACCCTTCGAAATAGGTAAATCCTTCGTGGCCCTTGCAGTTTCAGCCTTTGCTCTTACCAGTCTTGATACCGGTACAAGGCTTGGCCGTTTCATAATGGAAGAGTTTTTCTACGATGCTTCCAAGGAAAAGCAGAATCCGCTGGCAAACAGGTACGTTTCAACCCTGATTACGGTTATCCTGGGCGGATGGCTGGCAATGACGAGCTGGAGCGTAATCTGGCCGGTATTCGGCTCTGCCAACCAGTTGCTTGCGGGCCTTGCACTGCTTTCGGTAGCAATATGGCTTAAAAAGAGCGGCCGAAACTACAGCATGTTCACACTGCCCATGACCTTCATGATGATAGTAACGCTGCTTGCGCTGATACAGCTAATGCAGGCTAACTTGGCGTCAGGAAACCTCATCCTTGTGGTCATCCCGGCACTGCTGTTCGTGCTTGCAATAGTTCTGGCAGTACAGGGTTACAAGGAAATATCTAAGAAAGTGGAATCTCCGCTTAAGAAATAATAGGCTTTAAAGCTAAGAGGACAGGCAAAACGCCTGTCCTCTTTACTTAGACTTAAAGTGCCATCTCTTCAACCCAGCTGTCCCAACCGCCGGCCAAAGACTTTGCATAGTATCCGGATATATTCAGCAGTGCTGCCGCCTGGCCGCTATACTGTCCGTTGTAGCAGTACACTATTATCATTTTATCCTTTGGCAGTTTCCCAAAATTCCTACCCATCTCTTCAAAGGGAATGTTAACCGAACCGGGGATATGGTCCCTTACAAAGTACCCCCTGTTTCTTATGTCCAATATATAAATGCCTTCTTCCTGCCTTAACAACGCTTTTAATTCGCCGGCGTTTATAGTATGTAAATCATCGGGCATTCTTTCAAGATATTGAAATACAGCCGATTGGACTGATTGGCCACCGGCGTCTGTATCCTTACCGAATGCGCTTAACGTTGTTATACCGACAAATATTATTGTAATCAAGCAAACCGCTAAAAGGGCCCTTTCACCGTCTGTTTTAAACATCCATTTACCTCCCCATAAATATACTTGCTAATAAGCAGGTACGGTTACCTGTCACGGTATACAGCTAACCCAGGTTTATCGACGATTAAATGCCTGTTTTGCCTCATATGTCCGGTTCCTGCCCGAGCGCAGCGGTTTCTTTCTCCTTATTCTTAAGCTCAATGGTGTCTACCACATAAACAATTATGCCGATTGTAATACTGTACAAAGCACCCACCGCCAGGGTATTCAAAGGTATAAAGTCACCAAGCATCAGTTCTCCCATATCAAACCTGCCTATATGTATCAAGATACCCTCCTGAACAAGGGTATAGACCAGGACACCGGCCAGGCCGCCCAGGAAAACAAAAGCCGCATCCTTCTTGCCTTCCACCCAGGCCCCTATACAGGTGCCGGGGCAGTAGCCGGAAATAGCAAACCCGACACCAAATATTAGTCCGCCAATCATTACCCCGAAATAATTAAATTTTATTATATCAAGGGTAACAAGTCCCATGGTTCTCAGGCTAAAAACCCCTACCGCAGAAACGCCCACAGACAGAAACATGAATTTTGCCACCGTCAGGTCGATAAGCCTGAGAGTCTTTATTATGTTTTTATACTCCATCGCTCCTACCCTTTGCATTATAATTCCAAACATTATACCAAAAACAATGGCTAACAGGCTATTCACTTAAGCACCACCTCCCGAACCGTAAATCAGCAGGGCTGTTGTAATGCCTGCCGCAAACACCGCCATGCCAAAAACTATGCCGCTTAAAGCCATCTGGCTCATTCCGCTTATTACATGGCTGCTGGTACATCCGCCCGCCAGCCTGGACCCAAAAAGCAATAAAAATCCACCAATGAATGCATGGACAAATCTTAGCCTAGGTCTGTTGCCAAAACGCCCTATCCACATTTCGGGTATGTCTTCCCTTGGAACCTCCACCTTGCTTGTACGGTTTGCAATATATGCTCCTATAAATACTCCCAATACAAGTAACCACTGCCATCCCGCCGAAAGACTTTCTGCCCCTCCGCAGGTACCCTTAATCCAATAGCTGTCTGGTATCCATTCAGGGAAGAAAAAATTCACCAGGTATCCCGTTGTCTGAGAATAAAAAGTTGTCATACCTAGATGATTTCCGGAAAGAAAGATTGTAATATTAAGCAAACCAAGCGCGATGCCCGCGTTAACCCAAGACCATTTGCTCGCCAATTGCCAAACCTCCTCCACTGTATTATCCCGGTATACTAATCATATAGAATAATTTCCCACATATTGCGCATTCAAAATTGATGTCATCCTGAGCGGCCCCTTCGTCATCCTGAGCGAAGCGAAGGACCTTATGTCCGTCTCTATTTTAAATATCAGCCCAACCTAAAAACCTCTCCCGGGTCCACCTTTATGTTTCTGGGATAATAGGCCCCCGTTTTCCGGGAAAATGCATACCTCTCTGCCAGTTCCCCCGACCGGGCCATATCCATTATTCTACCAAGACATTCAACAAGCCGGTCTATATCATTTTTGTTATTATAGGCCGCAAGGCTCACCCTTACCATGCCGGGGATACCGCTTAAATCTCCGGTCCTTTTCTTGTGAATAATCCTTGCAACATGCTGCGGCTTAAGCCTTAAGAGGTGCAGTACATAGGGATGGGCGCAAAAACAACCATTCCTCACCGCAATACCATCCTCCCACGCCAGGGCTGCAGCTGTCAGTTCATGGGTCACACCCTCCAGGTTAAAGGTAATAACGCCCACCCTGTTTTCAGTATTGTCAGGGTTCTTCTCACCGTATATCGTTATGCCTTTTATTTGGGCAAGCTTTTTTAAGGCGTATGAAGTCAGTGCCCTTTCATGGTTTTCTATATTACCCATACCGTGCCCTTCCAGGTACTTTACAGCCGCCGCCAGGGCCACTGCCCCGACCACGTTGGGCGTTCCCGCCTCCTCCCTGTCCGGCAGCCCCGCCCATTCCACCAACTCCCGGGTCACTATGCTAATGGTGCCGCCCCCGGTGTATTCGGGGCCACCTCTTAAAAAAGCATGCTTGGGGCCTATAAGTACCCCGGTTCCAAAGGGAGCGTACATCTTGTGGGCGGAGAAGACCAGGTAGTCTATATGCTCCGGGTGGCCGTCGGGTTTAATATCCAGTGGCGAATGGGGTATAAGTTGGGCACCGTCCACAAGGACCGGCACGCCCGCCCGGTGCGCCAGCGCAGCGATTCTTCCTAAATCGTTCTTATAGCCGGTCACGTTGGAGGCCCCGGAAACGCTGACAAGCTTTATACTGTCTCCATACTGCCTTAATTTTGCCTCAAGGTCGTCATAGTTTAAGGCACCCTTTTCGTCCAAGGCTGCGTATACCGGTTTGGCCCTGGACCGCCATGGAAGGTCATTGGAGTGGTGCTCCATCATTGTTGTCAGTATTACATCATCCTTTGTAAGCCCCATTCTGTATGACACCTTGTTCACCGCTTCGGTTGAATTCTTAACAAAGATAATGCTGTTTTTTCTAAGGTCAGCCTTTACAAACTCCCCAACAATCTCATGGGCCTCATCGTATACACGGGTGGAAACTTGCGACTTGAAACCGGCACCCCTGTGTACGCTTGAATACCAGTCCATAAATTCATTCACTTTCTCCAGCACCGGTCCCAGTACCGGCGTGCTGGCGGCGTTGTCAAGGTTTACACAGGTTTTATACCCTCCTCCGTAGAGGGGCACTTTCTTGTCTATGCCTACTATATCCCTACGGAACCTGGCCTGGTTAAAGACTTCTCTTGAAAACGGCACTGCATCATCTCCCCTTGTAAAAATGAAAAATCAACATGCGGATGCCTCCAAAGCATTTGCATGTTGATTTTTCATTATCTTATCCAATGACCTCTTCGGCGGCCATCGGCACATAGCCCTCTGAATGATCGGGAATAAGCATTGATATGCGTGTTCCCTCACCCTCACGGCTTTCAATTTTCAAGCCGTAATCGTTTCCGTACAAATTTTTAAGCCTTTTATCTATGTTCCTAAGGCCAATCTTCTTGTAGGAACCGCTACTCTCCTCCTGTGTCAGTATGCTGCTTATGTCAAACCCCACTCCGTCGTCCTGCACGTATATATGGATGCCTCCTTCGCTAGCGGTTACACCAATAACCACGGTACCCCCGTCTTCCTTAGGGGCTAGCCCGTGTTTTATGGAGTTCTCCACCAGGGGCTGCAAAAGCAGGGGCGGGATGTGGCAGTTTATACCCTCCTGTATCTGGAACTTTACGTTGAGCCGGCTTCCGAACCTAGCCTTTTCTATATTCAAATAGGATTTGATATTTTTAATCTCGGTATAAAGGTCAATGTTTTCCCCATAGTGGCCCAGGTTGTTCCTCAAAATATCCCCAAGGTCTATAAGGAGCTTCCTGGCCGTACCGGGGCTGCTCCTGCAGTAGGATACTATGGTATTAAGGGCGTTAAACAAAAAATGCGGGTTTATCTGAGCTTGTAGCGCTTTTAGCTCGGCCTTTGCCAAAAGGCGCGACTGCTCTTCTATTTTGCTTAGCTCCAGCTGCGTGGAAAAAAGTTGTGCCAGGCCTAATGCCAGTTCCTCCTCAACCCATCCTATACTGCCTCTGCCTGCTTTAAAAAGCACCAGGCTTCCCACTATTATATTTCTTTCCTTGAGAGGAACCGCTATTATGGTCTGCTCCCTTCCGTCGGGTCCGGTGGTACTCACAATATTGTTTTCTCCCGTTATGATGACATCAAGCACCGCCGGATTCTCTATGGGCCTGTCGGTAACTAAGGTAGTGTTTATACTGCCGTAAAAGGACAGTACTTTTTTTGTATCGGTTATAGAAACCCCGTCTATACCCGTCATGCCGCGGATTATCTTGGTGGCCTTCGCAGCAGATAGGGTATTAAGCCCCTTTCTTAAAAAGGGCAGGGTTTTATTAGCAATATTTAGCGCCAGTTGGGCATTCATGGCAGCGGTCTTCTCCTGCTCTCCGAATATGTTATTAATAAATAGGATTGACACAACCATTCCTATCGAGTTAATCACAGTCATGGGTATAAAGATTATCTTTACAACCTCAATGGCTCTACTTAGAGGGGAAGCCAGCAGCAGTATCATAGCCATTTCCAGCATTTCGGCAACAATCACAGCCGCAAGGGGATACCTATAGTTAATGGTTTTGTTGCCTACCCTGCGATGCAGATACCCTCCTATGCCGCCCTGTATGACCGTCGATATTCCGCAGGCCACCGCCGTAAAACCTCCTATGTTAATAACCCACCGGTGTATTCCCGCGATAAGTCCTGCACCTATGCCCACAACGGGGCCGCCCAGAATTCCTGCAATCATAACTGCTATAATTCTGGAGTTGGCTATGGAACCCATAATAGGCACACCGAAATAGGTTCCCAGTATACCTATCCCTCCGAATATCAATACCAGCAGTATGCGCTCGTAGGAGGATATTACCTTTTTAAGGATGAGTTTTTTGAACACACCAATCCTCGAAAGGAAGAATACCAGGATAATGATAATGCCCAGCTTGTTGGCGAGGTTACCCACAACCTCCATTATTACCGATACCATACCAGCACCCCCATTCTAGTGGTTTGTGGTTTGTGGTTTGTGGTTGGTGGTTAATGATTAGTAGCCAGTTTCCAGTGCTATTCTTGCAAGTTTTTCCTAGTCACTAATCACTAGTCACTGTTCACTAGTCTTTTTATTATAACACAATAAATGCGCTGCTTACAGGCTACCAATCGACAAATTTGAACGAACTTACATCAAAAAGTCCCTTATCGGTGATTTTGAGGCTGGGTATAACCGGCAGTGCCATAAAGGAAAGGGTTATAAAGGGATCAATTTCTTGATGCACTCCCATTTCCCTAGCTCTTTCAAGCAGGGTTTCCAGGACCTTTCTCACCTCAGCGGCAGGCCTATCGGTCATAAGACCCGCCACCGGCAAGGGTAGCCTCAATACGTCACCTTTCCTACCGTCGGCTATGCAGTAGCCCCCACCACATTCATTAAGGGCCGAAACCGCCCTTGCCATTAATAAGTCGTCGTCTCCCACAACTATTATATTATGGGAATCGTGGGCAACCGAAGAAGCTATGGCACCACACTTAAGCCCAAGACCGCGGATGAAGGCAGCGGACACGTTCCCGGTGGCCCTGTGCCTTTCCACCACCGCAATTTTTAGAATATCGCCCCCCGGAGGGGGTACAAGAACACCATTCTTTTCATCCATCTCATGGTATTCAAAGCTGGTCTCTATGGAACCGGGCAGCACCCCAATTACCGGCGCCCTTAAATCTTTACCCCTTATCTCAAAGTCCCCCAGGCCAAGGGGAGCAATGTTTATAGAACTGCCAGCGGGTGCAGGGTGGGGTGCCACCCCTGGCTCCTCCAGCATTCGGCCCTTTTTCGCTATACTCCGTCCCAGCACAAATACCTCTTCCACATTAAAGCTTTCAAGGCCATCTACCACCACCAAATCTCCCCTATAACCGGGAGCAATGGCTCCCTGGTCTTTGAGGTTATAGCACCGGGCCGGGTTTATGGTTGCCATCCTGACGGCAGTCATCGGGTCAAGGCCAAGACCTATGGCCTTTCGGATGCAGTGGTCTATGTGCCCCTCGGTCATTATATCCTCAAGATGCCGGTCGTCGGTGCAGAACATAAAGTGCCACCAGTTATCACGGTTTACAGCAGGCAGAAGACTTTCCAAATTTTTAGCCGCGGTACCCTCCCGTATCGCTACATACATGCCAAGCCGCAACCTTTCTATGGCTTCCTCCGCCGATACGCATTCATGGTCGGTGGAGATGCCCGCCAGGCGGTACGCTCCGAGGCTATCTCCCGACAGGCCGGCACCATGGCCATCTATAATCCGTTCCCCGGCGGCGGTAATCTTTGCCATTACGTCCGGGGCCCCGGCAAGAATACCGGGATAGTTCATCATTTCTCCAAGTCCCAGCATGCCTTCCTGTTGTAGCAGGGCCTTTATATCCTCTGCGTCAATTACCGCACCGGCTGTCTCGAAGGAAGTGGCGGGAACGCAGGAGGGCACCATTATATGGACGACAAGGGGCAAGTCTCGGCTCGCCCGGGCCATGTATTCTATGCCGCGCCTTCCCAGTACGTTGGCTATCTCGTGGGGGTCAGCTATCACCGATGTTGTTCCCCTGGCGGCGACAACTGATGCAAAAATGCGCGGTGTCACCATGGCAGATTCTATATGTACATGGGCATCTATAAACCCCGGACACACTATCCTTCCTTCTAAGTCAATTTCCTCTATGCTGTCAAACCGCCCGACACCGACTATATGCCCCTCCTCCAGTGCGATGTCTCCCTCCTCTATCTCCCCGGAAAAGACGTTGACAACCCTGCAGTTTTTGAGTACCATGGCCGCCTTCCTTTTTTTGAGAGCAACCTCCATAAGCTTTTCTGGCTTAAAACCCATAAAGCTTCCTCCTTTCTTAAAAAGGCCCTCCTGCTAAGCAGACGGGCCCGGTCTGACTAAAAAATCATCTTATCAGACTCCAGATGATGGGCTTCATGAAACGCTAGCGTATGCTAAAAATGGTTTAGATTAGGAAACTCGCCGAAGCTTCGCAGAAAGTCCGTAGGCTTGGCAGGACGCCAAGCCAGGCTTTTCGCGCCATGGAGGGCGCATAAAATGCGTTAGGACTTTCAAGAAGCAAGGCTTTAGTTTCCTCTAAAGCATTTTCGCATAGAGCGGGTATTCATGAGGCCTAAAATAATTTACACAAAAAATATAAACCTTATCACAAAGAATAAAGCTAAAATGAACATTACCGGTGAAACATCCCTGTACTTTCCCGAAACAAGCTTAATAACAACGTAGGACAGAACTCCCATTACCAGGCCTTCAGCTATGCTGTAGGTTAGGGGCATAAGTATAATGGTCAGGAAAGCCGGTATGGCTTCGGTGTAGTCCGACAGGTCTATCTTTAATACTGGCTCCATCATGAACAGTCCAACCAGTATAAGGGCCGGAGCGGTAGCTTGTCCCGGTATTGCTGTAACAATAGGCGAGAAAAACAGTGCCAACAGGAACAATACTCCCGTTACCAGCGATGTAAGACCGGTCCTCCCACCCTCCGCAACTCCCGATGCGCTTTCCACATAGGTTGTAACGGTACTGGTTCCAAGGGCCGCACCGGCTATGGTACCAACGGCGTCCACCGCAAGGGCCCTGTTGATTCTGGGGAGTTTACCGTCCTTGTCCAGCATGTTAGCCTTTGAGGCAACGCCCACCAGGGTACCCAATGTGTCGAATAGGTCCACAAAGGTAAAGGTAAATATAATCGGTATCAGTCCAAAATTTAAAGCCGCTTTAAAGTCCATCTTAAACAATATGGGTGAAAGGCTGGGCGGTGGGCTTACTATTCCCTCCGGCCACGGTACTATTCCAAATATCATGCCTGTAAGGGAGGTAACCAGTATGCTTATAAGCAGTGCACCTTTTACTTTTCTAGCCAGCAGCAGCCCTGCCACAACCAGTCCGAATACAGAAAGAAGAACCTTCGGGTCGTGGAAGTTACCAAGGGCAACATAGGTATCGGGGTTTGCCACTACTATGCCCGCCTGGGTAAAACCAATAAAGGCGATAAAAAGTCCAATACCAACACTTGTCGCCAGCTTCAAATTCATAGGAATAGCATTGAAAATCGATTCCCTTGCAGTTGTAAGCGTAAGCAGAAGGAAAATAACTCCGTTAATAAATACTGCAGCCAGGGCAGCTTCCCAGCTAATCCCCATTCCCAGCACCACACCAAAGGCGAAAAAGGCGTTAAGGCCCATACCGGGGGCCAGGGCGAAGGGGTAGTTCGCATAAAACGCCATAAATATGGTCGCAAATGCGGTGGAAAGACAGGTTGCGGTTATAAGGGCACCAAAGTCCATCCCCGTCGCGCTTAATATCCCCGGGTTTACCATGATTATGT
>LSQX01152499.1_pt2 | contig 24173 bp, 19 predicted proteins | sample 654561 | NCBI WGS metagenome assembly LSQX01 (sample SAMN04489861, study PRJNA283612) | anaerobic digester metagenome | isolation source: 4 biogas reactors fed with cattle manure at either 37C or 55C with and... | place: Denmark: Kongens Lyngby | collected 2014
AATAGCATTCGATAGGGGTGCCGAAAGGCTGAGAGGTATATGCCAACCCTTTGAACCTGATCTGGGTAATGCCAGCGTAGGGAAGATAATTGCCGCTTGAAAATAGAAGCTGCAGCCGTCGTTGGCTGCAGCTTTTTCTTTTGAACAGCCGCTATGCTCCTTTCGCTCTATAATTACCGAGAGAAAAGACAAAGAAAGGAAACTTTTTAATGCGAAAATGGCCTGGCCTTAACCGCAACTTACCGGCCCTGCTTTTTTCAGCAGCGCTGATCGCCCTCTGGGAGCTAACTTGTCGAAAGCTTACCCTTCCCGAATATCTTCTTCCCGCTCCCTCGCAAATCATCCTTGCGCTGAAAAAAAATTATCACCTGCTGATGAAGCATGCCTCGGCCACCCTCCATGCGGTTTTCGCCGGGCTACTGCTGGCCGTGGCTGTAGCCATGCTCCTCGCCGTGGCCATGGACCGCTCGCCGCCCTTAAAAAAAGTCCTCTATCCGCTGCTGGTTGTTTCGCAAGCAATTCCCATATTTGCCTTGGCCCCGGTCATCCTAATCTGGCTCGGCGTGGATCTGAAACCGAAAATAGCCGTAGTCGCCCTGGTCTGCTTCTTCCCGCTGGCCGTAAATATAGTCGAAGGTCTGGAGCAGGTCAATCCGGAGGCTCTCGAGCTAATGCAGGTTATGCAGGCCGGGCCCTGGTTTACCTTCAAGGCAGTCCGGCTGCCCTCGGTTCTGCCTCACTTTTTCTCGGGTTTAAAGATCTCCGCTACTTACAGCGTTATGGGCGCAGTGATCGGAGAATGGCTAGGCGGCAGTACCGGACTGGGCGTCTACATGACCCGGATGATGCATTCTTATAAGAGCAGCTACCTGTTTGCCGCCGTAATTATCGTGGTGCTGCTCAGCCTGATCCTCTTTAAAATCAGCGAGTTGCTGGCCTGGCTAACCATGCCGTGGAGCAGAGAAGAGCACTACCAAAATAATACGAGGAGTGAGTAGACTATGTTTTGTGCATTAAATTTAAAAAGAAAGAGAGGGCTTGCCAGGATCGGCCTGGGCCTGGTTCTGCTTGCCGGGCTCATCTTTGTCCCTGGATGCTCCGAAAAAGGAGCCCCGGCAACCGATCAGATCACGGTTCTTCTGGATTGGAACCCCAACACAAACTATAGCGGGCTGTTTGTGGCCAAGGATAAAGGTTACTATCTCGAAGAGGGGCTCGATGTGAAGATCGAAGAGGCCGGTGGGAACGTGGTGCCGCTCGTGGCTGCCGAAAAAGCGCAGTTCGGAATAAGTTACCAGGAGCAGGTTACCTTTGCCCGCCTGAACGAAAATATACCTATTGTCTCTATCGCGGCGATCGTGCAGCATAACAGCTCGGGGTTTGCCTCGCTCAAAGAAAAAGGTATCGAAACAGCCACCGATTTTGAAGGTAAAACTTACGGAAGCTGGGGCACAGAGGTAGAAGAGGCGACCATTAAAGCGTTAATGGATAGGGCCGGAGCCGATTTTAACAAGGTCAAGATAGTAACGGTCGGAGAGACCGATCTCTTTGCCGTCATCGATAAACTGGCCGACTTTGCCTGGATATATTACGGCTGGGACGGGATCGAGGCTGAACTAAAAGGAGTAGAGCTCAACTTTATCCCGCTGCGAGAACTGGACCCGGTTTTTGATTACTACACACCAGTTATTATCAGCAACGAATCCTTAATCAACGAACAGCCCGAGCTGGTTAAACGGTTCATCCGGGCCACGGCCAAAGGCTATCAACTGGCAATTAAGAACCCTACTGAAGCCGCGGAAATTTTGCTGGAAAACGCCCCGGAACTTGATCGCGACCTGGTCATGGCCAGCCAGGATTGGCTAAAGGATAAATACCAGGATGATGCCGCACAGTGGGGGCTGCAGAAAAAAGAGGCCTGGGAAAACTATAGCCGCTGGCTTCTTGAACACGGCCTGGTTGATAAAATGCTCGACGTGGAGAACGCTTTCACCAACAAGTTTATTCTGGAAGCCGCCGATTGAACATCCCGCTCTCCCACCGGGAAGAAACATTCTCGAAGCCTTGGGGTTCGTAGGGGGGAGCCTGCCTCTACGAACCCGGTTAAAAGCAGGCAAACGCTCCTGAGGGCATAAAAGAAACAGAGCCTTGCGGCTGCACCCCGCCGGGGGCGACAAGTGGACAGGGCACCTAAGACAATTTTTCAAAAGTGCTGGTAAGCAAAGTTATTTAAAAAAAATAGCTGCAAAATATTGAGGTAGTAACTTGTAAAGAGGGATTAGGCAAGTTCAGAGGAGTGAATCATTCGATGACGGCAGCCTGCCTGCGCTTGGATAAGATCAGTTCATCTTATCGTTTTGGAAAAGAAAATTTATTCGTTTTAAATGAAGTCTCTCTCGAGGTGGGAGCAGGCGAATTTGTCTCGCTGCTCGGCCCCAGCGGTTCGGGGAAAAGCACCCTGTTGAAGATCGCCGCAGGACTGCTTCAGCCCGACTCCGGAAAGGTACTCTTAAATGGCCGCGCTATCACCGGACCGGCCCGGGTCGGCTACATGCCCCAACAAGACCTTTTGTTTCCCTGGAAAACAGTTCTCCAGAACGCCGCCCTTCCGCTGCTGGCCGCCGGGCACAACCCCCGGGAGGCCTCTGCCAAGGTTCTGGAGCTATTGCCAATCTTCGGCCTTGACGGATTCGCCTCTTATTACCCTCACCAGCTTTCGGGAGGAATGAAACAACGGGCCGCCCTGCTGCGCACGGTCTTAATGGAAAGCACCTTGATGCTGCTCGATGAGCCCTTTGCCGCACTCGACGCCCTCACCCGCGAAAACCTGCAGGGATGGTTGCAGCAAATTTTAAACCGCTTTCAAAAAGCGGTTCTCTTTGTAACCCACAGTATCGATGAAGCGATCTATCTTTCTGATCGTATCTACATGATCTCGCAACGTCCGGGCAAGATCATCCTCGAGATAACAATCGGTCTGCCCCGCCCCCGCTCCCGCAGCGTGGTCACATCACCCCTGTTCGCCTCCTACAGGCAAACCCTGATGCAGGCCCTCTCCGTAGCACCGGAAACAGCAAAAACGCCCCGACCATTTTAGCAAAAGGAGCGCCGGCCCATTTTAAGATCCACAAGACGAGACTTTCGTCTGTTTACGGGCGCGAAACCTGGATTGCTAGAAGGAGCCCCGAGGCTACCGTAACCCGGGCCTGAGCAGAAACAAACTTATTGCTCAAACCAAGAGTAGAAGCAAAATAGAGAGTTTCACCGGTTAGCGGGTATTTCAGGCCTTTCGTGAAGACCCCGGTAGTTTCCGGGGTCAGCGAAAATAAAGAGAGGTAATCACCAGGCTGCCCCGGTAGGACCAGTTCACGATCTACCAGCTGAACGGTCTGCCGTTCATCGATAATTTTTGCAGGAACACCTTCTCTGAAAGGAAGGATCAACAGAAAAAGGTTGATCAGGGTATGGTCAACCCTGGTTCCCCCGAGGGCGCCGCAGATGAGAAGCTCCGATGGCCGAAGCGAAAGGGCGTATTCGAGGGCCATCTCAAGATCTGACTGCTCCTGGTCTATCGCTGGATTCCGAATCCACTCCAGCGGTAGCTGCTCCAGTTTTTGACGAAGCGCCGGATCGATCGAATCAACGTCCCCGACCACGGCAGCGGGACGAAGGCCCATCTCCAGAACATGGCGGCTCCCCCCGTTGACAGAGATAACCCGGTCATCTGGATTGATCTGTTGCCGGTAGAAACTCAAATCGTGGCAGTCACCGTTAGCAAAAAGAAAAATCCGCCGGCCTGGCATTAAGATCCTCCTTCATCTCAATTTTACCGGAACCGCCCGGACTTTTTTACCCCGATAAACCGGACCCGGCCTGCCGTTTGCTTTTCATCATCACCAGGTAATGCCGCAGGTTACGTGATTCAAGGATAATAATTAAAAGTGATGGGAACAGCACTACTGTTACCATGCCGGTTGCCGTCCGGGCAAAATTTAGGATATAGCCGGCATAGGGGATCACGTATGCGCTTTTACCAAGGATATTTTCCGCTAAAACCGGCTCCAGATCATCCGAGTAGTTGGCATCGCCCCGGGTAATAAACGAGAGATCATTTACCTTCATGATGCGGTGGCTGATTACCCGCGAGGGATCGGTAGGATCGTTAAAAACAATAACATCTCCTTTCTTTAAGCTAGCCGGATCCACCGGCTTCACCACCAGTAAACTTCCGGGGCCGATGGCGGGTTCCATGCTGCTGCCGAGAACAACATACAGCTGCCACCCAGCCAGTTCCGGGGCCTCGCCGGTAACCTTACTTCTGGTAAGAGCGTAAAGCATCACCGCCGCACAAAGTAATAAGACAATTAAAAGAAGGCTCCCGATCACCGGCTCCCGCGAGGCTCTGCGGTAGCGGCGCTGCAAGGCCTCGCGCCTCTGCCTTTCATGGCGAGTTATCGTAATCTGACTGCCCTGAAAGCGGTCACCGGACATCGCTCTGCTTCCTCCTTATTCAACACTACCAGAAAAAATATTAGGGAATTGCTATGTTTCCATCTAGGCAAAATTAAATACTGCCGCATTCTAGTTTTGCCATAACCTCTTTACTGAAATCTTATCAGATTTACTCACCTGCAGCCAGCTTCTCAACGAGGTCCTGCAGCGCTTTGCTGCATTTTTCCCGGATAACAATCTCGGCGATATGATCGTATTCCGTCGGCATCAGATTGATAATGATCAGCCGCTTGGCCAACCGTGGTAAATAGGCTACCGGATAAACCACGAGGCTGCTACCGGCCACCAGCATTAGATCACAGTTGTTGCGCAAGGTCTCCTCAGCTTCATAAAAAAGCGGCGGCATGGGGTCACCAAAGAGGACCACATCGGGACGCAAAACATCGAAACAATTGCGGCAAATAGGGGGAATTCGCTTCAATTCAACCTGGTGGACCAGCTCTTCGAAAGAGTATCGTTTTTTACAGCCCTGGCAGTAACCGGAACGCAGGTGTCCGTGCACCTCCCAGATATTACGCGAACCGGCCTTAACATGCAGTCCATCAATATTCTGTGTCACCAGCCCCTTGAGAAAGCCCATCTGTTCCATTTTAGCCAGGGCATAATGCCCTTCATGCGGCTCGGCCAAGGTAATACTGGCAAAACGATTAAAGGCCGACTCATAAAATAGCCGGGGGTTATTCTGCAGAACCTCTACCGATGAAGTCGTAATCGGGTCAACCTTCTCCCAAATCCCTTCTCCCGGAGTCCGGAAATCAGGGATACCGCTTTCCGTGGAGATCCCGGCCCCAGTTAAACCGTAAAAACCGGTACTTTCTTTAATCAAAGCAGCGGCTCGCGCAATTTGGTCCTGGTAATCCATATTTATCCCTCCCCTGCCATGACTGAAATAATTTGGACAATAAATAATTGTCTATTTATTTATTCTATTTGCCGTTCATCTATTCCTGTTTTTTTAACATTTTTTCACGTTAAAATTATAATGAGATGATATGATATAATACAATACAATATGGCTACATTGAAAGGGGATGCCGCCAGAATGAATAGACTGAAAACTTTTTTTCTGATGGTTCTTCTTACAGCAGTTTTTCTTCTTCTAGGAGGCCTGATCGCTGGCGAAGAGGGGCTCATTGTTGCCTTCATCCTGGCCATAGCTACGAATTTTTTCTCGTACTGGTATAGCGACCGAATGGCCATCAGCATGACCCGCTCACAACCGCTCAGTGAAAATGCAGCCCCCGAAGTATACCGGGCCCTGCACGAGCTAACCCATAATGCCGGTATGCCTATGCCACGGGTCTACCTGATGCCTACCGAACAACCAAACGCCTTCGCTACGGGGCGTAACCCGGAGCACGCCGTAATTGCCGTAACGTCGGGGCTTTTGAGAATGCTTGATTACGAAGAGCTAAAGGGCGTTCTGGCCCACGAGCTGGCTCACATCCGCAACCGCGACATTCTCATCGGCAGCATCGCCGCAGCTATCGCCGGCGCCCTCATGTTCGTGGCCCGGTTTGGGATGTGGGGTGCGGCTTACGGGGGAGGCGGCAGACGCAATGAAAACAACGCGCCGCTGTTCCTCTTGCGGCTGGTTGCCCTGTTGCTGGCTCCCCTGGCAGCGCTCTTGATCCAGATGTCCATTTCGCGAACACGGGAATACGATGCTGATGCCACCGCGGCCAGGCTTTCAGGAAACCCACGGGGGCTGGCCTCGGCCCTTGCTAAAATGGAAAACTATGCCCGCCGCCGGCCGCTGCACGAGATCAACCAGGCTACAGCGCACATGTTTATTATCAATCCCTTCTCGGCAAAGGGCCTGACCGCTCTTTTCAGCACTCACCCGCCGATAGAAGAGCGCATTGCCCGGCTGCAACGGATGCAAATTGAAAGAATCAGGTAAGGGAAACATTACCAGGATAGCATTAAATGAACTTTCTTCTATAAAGTCAACTTCAGGTGCAGAAACCTGGAAAAAGCCTTCTGGCATTCTCACTGCAGACCAGTTTTTGCTCGGCCGGGCTTAAGCCTGAGGAGGCTAGCTCTTGCAGATAGCGGCGGGGTGAAATAAGCGGATAGTCGGTGCCGAGCAGGATTTTATGCAGAAGTCCAATTTCGCGGGCGACACGGTAGATAGCAGGGCGGTACAGAAAAGGGCTGGCCGCTGTATCGTAGAACAGGTGCTTCAGCCCTTGTTTTAGTTCGGGCATCAGCTCGTAAAAAAAAAGCCCCCCACCCCAGTGAGCATAGATTATCTGCAGCTGCGGATGGCCCAGGGCAAAATTGGCCGCCTCTTTTACTGAAACAGTGCCCTTGCCAGCATATTCGTGGCCAACCGGCTCATTTACATGGAGCAACAAGGGCAACCCTCTTTCGCAACAATAAGAGGCCAACTGCGACGCCTCATTTCCGGCAAGGTCAAACTGCTGCCCCCAGGGGAAAAGTTCACCGACACCCGCTGCTCCAGCGTCATGGCAGCGGGCGATTTCTCGCTCCATCCAACGCTGCCGGGGATCAACCGCCACCATGGGCAGAAAACGCCCGGGATAGTTGCGGGCTGCCTCGAGAAGATAATCGTTTACTTCACGGCAGATCCCCTCGTCAGAAAAAGGAAAACTACAGACCGCAGCTTTCTGTACTCTACAGCGCTCCATCTCCGCAAGCAGATCTTCAACGGAAGCAAACTTGTGTACCGGGCTGGAACAAATTTGAGCCAAGAAATCATCTTTTTCTATAAAGTGTTGCGCTTCCCGGCGCAGCTCCGGGGAGATAATGTGAACATGCGTATCTATGATCGGTTCCGCCAAGAAACTCTCCCCTGGGTACGGCTCAATCACGATTAATCAGCAACTTTCCCGAACGGCGGGCCTGCCTGTAGAAGCGCTTACCGTGCCTGTTCTGATAGCTCCAGGCCGCTCTAAGTAGCAGCGGAAAGCGGGGAATCCAGTAACCCGGAGGAATTTCAGCTGTCGGGTTTACCCGGCCCGGTTCAATTTCGGCAATGGCCAGCCCGTCCCCTTTATCCCGTGAGAGGCGGGTAAGCACCTTGCCGGTAGCATCGACGACCTGGGTTTCTCCCAAATAATGAGACTTATAGGGCACCCCGGGAACCCAGGGGGTCTGGGAGACAAAATCACCGGCATGTGCCGCATGGATAAAGGGAACACCCAGCAGCCGGGCCATCAGCGAAGGCAGTTCGCTCATGATCTCAAAATTGCGTTGTCGCGCTCCCCTGCCGCCGGGCAGGGGGACACCCTCGGGAAGTGTCCACCAGCATGAGCCTCCGACCAACAGATCAACCCGGCCGCGCAGGCGCTTTGCGGTCTGGGTCCGCGTCATCTCCCAGCAGAGCAACGCTCCCACAGGACCGAAGGGGGTATCCAAGATCCCCTCGTCGCTGCCGCCCCGGTAGTAACAGTTCTCCCACATTGTCGGCAGATCTTTATCGTGAGTAGCGTAACTACCATCAGGGAAAGTTAGGACAAAAGTATTGTAGTTATGGCCGTCTCGCGAAGTAATAAACGAACCGCCGGCATAGCCGTTAAAACGGCGGGCAGCATCTTTAAGCAGGGCCAGCGCCGGACCGTGAAACGGGAGTGCCACCCGCAGCATCCGGGGATGAAATGCCGCCGCCGAGGGGAAAAACTCGGGTAAAATAACGATCTTGCAGCCCTTTTTAAAGGCAGTCTCCATGAGATTTGCCGCTTTTTCGAGATTGCTATCAACCTCTGCCAACCTGGCCTGCATCTGTATCGCCGCAACCTTCATCCAGACACCTCTCCTTTATTGTAATGTGGCCTTTTAAAATCGCGGCATTGATTTTGGAGGATAACCTGTTGCTCGTGGGGCCATTTTAGAACCATCACGGTAAAATTACAGATCTTTCATATAAACCCTCACCATTATCTTCAACCAATTATTAACCCGCTCTTTAGTCTCAATCTTGCCAAAGAGAAGCTTTCCTGCATCCATCAGCCGGGCAGGTACCTCGTTTTTGGCGCGTGGCAGGTAGCCCAGCTTGCGCTCTTTTTGGTCGTAGATCGCTACCGCGAGGTGATCAAAGAGATTGTCGGGCTCGCGTCGAAAAAGTAGCGGATCGCCGGCATTAAGCTCGGGCTCAATTTCGTCCAGGTCTAGATAGCCGGTCCCGGCAATATGGCATTCTAGAAGATAAATCTCTTGAATATAAGGGGCAATCTGGGTATCACCCTTAAGGTAACCCTGGAGTAGCTTCCAGATATTCTTGTCAGACGGGACCAGTTCCCGGCTCATCAATACACCTCTTTAGTGAACGTTAAAGGTTTCCCCGCCACCGCTTAATTCCGCTAGAACGGAGGCATAGGTCTGCCGGTGCCGCTCCATCTCTTTAATTTGCTTCTCGACAGCCTCCTGCTGGGCGGTAACCCAGCGCTCATCGTTAAGTTTATCGCGAAAGTTAAACGGAAACTGCTCCTGCATTTTAGCCAGGTTCTCCAGCATCTTCTCAATCTTCTCTTTTAACTTTTCAATATCGTCGGCCAGCTGCTCCATGGTGGAAGGTTCCGGTAAATTTTCTTGCTCTGAAAGCAGAAGCGAAAGGGTTTGCAACTCCTCGAGGTCGCCGCCCTGGTATGCGGTGAGCACTCTCTCCCAGAGATATTTAAAGTTCTCGGGGAGCTCTTTGTTAAAGTCGGGATGAAGTTTTCGCACTAGCTCACGGTAAAGCTTTTTTAACTCCTGCGCCTCTTCGGCGGAGAGTGCGGGCAGCTGATTATGGTAATCGGCCCATTTGACCTTCTGGCCAAGCTCTTTAAGCTCTTCGATCCACTGCTGCAGCTCTTCATCGAGGCGCTCTTCAATCAGCTCCAGTTCAGGCTCCTCCCCCCGGTTAAGTGAGGCCCGGATCAGCTCGATCTTACGCCGCATTCTCAAAACCTCGTTGCGAACCAACAATAACCGGTACTGCTCTTTACCGATAACTGCGTAGTAGCTCGCCTCCAGATTAGGCTTGACCGTGTTCAGCAAATCGTCCCGATCGGCGATCAGCTTGGCCAGCTCGGTTCGCAACGCCTGGCGCTGCTCCTGCAATGCAGCGAACTTTTTGGAGATATGCAGCTTTCTTTCCAATCTACGCACCATCTTTCGACAGATCTAAGCACCCGGACAAGCCGTTGCCAGAAGCCCTTTAATAGCCTTTATTCGATAACCAACAGCGTAAATCTTTCTTGCGAAAGGGCAGAAAACTTAAAGTATGGACTGCCCTAGCGGTAAAGAGCCATGAAGCGCTCCATGTAATAGATTAAAACCTGGTTAAAATAGCCGGGAAAATAGAGGTCGCCAAGATGACCGCTCCGCAAGATCTCCAGCACTGCACATTGTTCATTTCCCGACTTTATGTATTTTTCCCGGAACTGTATGGCCGCTTGCGAAGGGACCAGCCCATCGCTTGTCCCCTGGCAGATCAGGCAGGGGGGGCTCTTTTCATCAACTAGAATACGGAGATCGCTCCATTCAGGATCTTCACTAAGATCTGGCAGAAAACTGGTCCGGTAAGCCGGATAAGTTAAAATATAGCCCTTGATCTTTAGTTGATCAGTGCAGATCTCAGGATATTGTCCCCCAGAAGCAGCCAGGGCTAGAGCCATAGCCAGTTGGCCCCCCGCGGAGCCCCCGGAGATAAAAACCGAGCCGGGATCCAGGTGATAATCAGAAGCATGAGCAGCCAGGTGTTTTGTAAATAGACCTAAGTGCCGCACCATATCATCCAGGGTATAAGGGCCCGTTAATTCATCCGGGCCCAGGTATGGCTGGAATATGGTCAGGTCAACCAGGTCGGTCAGGCCGTATTGAACGTCAAAGACGGTATAACCCTGGGCGGCAAAATACTTGTTTACCTGCATCATGTTGGCAAAGCCTTTATCGCCGCCAACCCAGGCGCCGCCATGGATGCGGATTAGCGCCGTTCCCCATCCCGGTAGATCCTCCCTGCCTTCAGGAGGCATAAAAACGTCATAATAGAGCTTCAGCCCCTCGTCAATACCGCTGCTTCCCTCGTAGAACAAAATATCCTTTTCATAGCGATAATCACCCGGTGGCAACCCTAAAAAAAAGGCCGGCAAAGAGAACGAACTCTTTAAAAAGTGGTCCGCCCAGGACGGATTAAGCTGCTCCGGCCGCTCGCTGCCGAAGGCACGGGTGAATTCGGCTTCCGCCCCGGCACAGGTTTCAGATAAGGCCATCAAGGGCAGCAAATAGAGTATAAAGCAGGTTACCCCCAGGATGCCGGCAAGCAGGGTCGCGGCGCTGCCTGGCCGGTTCTGAAGCTTTAAAAATAGAACAGAGACACTGGGCAGGATAAAGGCATGGAAAAGTGCAAATCCGGAAAACAAAACCTCTGCGACCTGGGGCGCGCTTTCTACAAAGATGGAACGCTCCCCGGCTAAAAAGAAGTAGAGACCAGCCGAACCGGATATCAAGGCGATGTAGCACAGAACCATCAATATTTTCTTACCGGTCTGCCGGCTCTTCCGCCAGCTAATCCGGTAGCGGCGACGAAATGGAAACCCCCCTTTAATCGCAGCCAAGTTTTGCCAGCCCAGGATCGCTCCCAGGATGAGCATGCCAAAGTAGATGAAACGAATCCCCCCGTAGATCAGGCGGTTGAAACGGCTGGAATAGATCAGGGTAACAAGCATATTAAGACCGGCCAGCGCCAGCAGGCCGGCAATTACAAACCCAAGGCAAAGATACCCCAAGAGATGTAAACGGCGCCCCAGGTAATCTTTTCGCTCGATATTGCGATCGTCCAGGTAAACCAGGAGATTGACCGCCCCCAGGGTCAACAAGAAAAACAATCCCGCAATATTATCTGCCAGCGGGCCTACCGGCACGGTCAGGTGAAGCACGCCCCCGGCAATTGCCAGCAGAGCTACCCCCAGGGTAAAGACGCTCACAAGGCGAATCAGTTTAACCCGTTTTGTTCCCATTTTCTTCACCTTCCCCGGTCTCCCACAGGGCTAGATGCTCTAAACCGGCATAGTACACTGGCGGGGCAAAGGGATTCCACCAGCCGTCAATGCATTGCTCCCGGGCGACCAGTTCAAAATGAGACATGGCAATACCGATATCGAGATGCTGCAGCCTGATCTTACCCAGGCCCCGGTTAAAGGCTCGGTTCTCCTCTAAATAAAGACGGTAACAGCCGTCCCGGTCTTTAATTATCCGCCAGGGCTGAAGGTTCGAAGCAGACGGGCCCAGGCGAACCGCTTCCAGGGCGTTCCGGTAACCCCCGGCCTCGTCTTCGGTTAAAGGGGTCTTGCCGTCACCGGTGAAAAAAAGAGCCGACCACGGTTTGCGCCGACTGGAGCGGGCGCCGGTGCGCACAAGCGCCTCCGACACGCTCTTCTTTTCAGCAGGATGGCCTACGGGAGTAATCGCCGGCAGCAGCTCGTCTTCGGCCAGCTGCATCCAGCGGGCAAAGTGGCTTCTCCTGAAGGTGCCACCCAGCCAGCAGGTGCCCAGCCCCATGGCGGTAGCTTCTAAAATTATCTTCTCGAGGCAGTAGCCCAGGTCTACCTGGGAGCCTTGCCAATCCTTGACCGCTCCGACAATAAAGAGGTGGGCCCCCCGGATCATCCCGTAGGTGCCCAGCCTCTTGAATTCCAGGGGGCTGACCGAGTCGAGGTCTAAAAGCCTGAAACGCACCGGGGTCCCAAAGGGCCCGGTAGTATGCTCCTGAAGGAGCTGTTGCAGCCTGTTTCTAATCCCCTCGCTAACCGGTCGCCGGTCATAGGTACGCACGGAGTGTCTTTTCTGAATTGTTTCCAGTGCAGTCATTAAAACTACTCCCTTTTCCAAAACGTACCCTCTACTATCCCGACCAGGCCGCAGTTCTATCCAGAAGATTAAAGCCGCTAAGCGTAAAGCGCTTCAATCTCATCGAGATACTTATTCAGCACCACCCGTCGTTTAACCTTCATCGTCTGCGTGAGCATGCGGTTTTCGATTGTAAAATCTTCTTCCAAAAACATGAACTTCTTAGGTATCTCATAATTGCCAAAGGTTCCTTTTAAAATACTGGTGATCTCTCTTTCTATCATCTCCGTGAACTCTTTATTGGCCAGGAGATCTTCGGGACGGTTAGAGACACCTTTTTCCGCAGCCCAGCGGGCGGTCATCTCAAAATCGGGGACCACCAGGCAGACGTTGTATGGTTTCCCGTCACCGTAAACCATGGCATTGGCCACGTACGGGATCAGCTTGATCTCTTCTTCAATGGCCGCAGGGAAAACATATTTTCCATTAAGCAGTTTATACTGCTCTTTGATCCGGCCGGTAATCCAGAGATAACCGTCTTTATCCAGATAACCGCGGTCTCCGGTCCGGAGAGCGCCGTCAGGGGCCAAGACCTCCGCTGTTTCTTTTGGCTTGTTATGGTAGCCCTTCATGATATTCGGACCGTAAACAACAATCTCGCCGTCTATCGCACCATCTTCGACCACCGAACTGTCGATCACCAATTTTTGCCCGTCAAGAACCCGGCCCACACTGCCGATCCGCCAGTTCTTTTTGCAATTCATGGTCACGGCCGGAGCGGCTTCGGTGAGGCCGTAACAATCGTAAATAGGAACGCCGACATCGTCGAAAAATTCAGCAATCTCTTTGTTCATCGCCGCGCTAGCCGTAAGTGATCCGATCACCCGGCCGCCCAAAGCGGCTCTAACCTGGGAAAAAACCAGCTTATCGTAGACGGCGCATTTAATATTGGTCACCGGATCAGACTTTCCCTGCACGGCCAGCTCTCTTTTCTTCCTGGCAGCCGCACAAGCAGCGTCAAAGAGCTTTTTCTTGATTCCACCGGCATCTTCCATCTGTATCTGGATGGTGTCATAGATCTTGTTAAAAAGCCGGGGAACACAGATCAGATAGTGAGGTTTAACCAGCTGGAGATCCTCGGTCAGGGTAGTGACGTCTCTCATGAACCCGATAGAACCGCCAAACTGAATCCAGTTGTTGAGCTCAGCGCTAAGTGCGTAAGAGTGAGCCCAGGGCAGCATTGAAATGGCCACATTCTCTTCATTCAGTTCAGGAAAGATATTGTAACCGGCTTTCGAGCAGTAAGTCAGGTTTCCATGAGTAAGAAGCACACCCTTGGGTTCGGCAATCGTCCCAGAAGTATAAATTAAGACTGCAATATCGTCATAATGAGGGATCTCCGGTTCAACAGGGTCCTGCTGCCCCATCTTTTCAAGAGCAGAGAGACTGTTCTCGCCACTGGATTCCATGACATAGATATGTTCAAGAGTTTTAATCTCTTTGGGAAAATCCTTCACCTTTTCATATATTTCCGGAGTTGAAACCAGGAGAAACTTGACGGCACTGTCTTTGATAATATATTTCCATGTTTGAACCAGCTCCTGCTCATACATAGGAATATAGCGAGCCCTTCGACCATACGTAGCAAAGGCAAGAACCGCCCATTCCGGCCTGTTAGCCGAGATCACCCCCACAGCATCGTCTTTACCAATACCCAGTTGGGCCAAGCCACCGCGGGCATGGTCGATCCGCCGCCCAATTTCACCGTAGGTAGTGGGATCGAGACCGCCCTGGTCATTGTGTGTCCAAAACAAGACATTGTTTCTGTATCTCTTTTCGTATTCAATCCACCATTCTACAAGATTGTCTGGCTTTTCGTAGGTCCACATTGTTTGTCCCCTCCTGCTTGGTTGTAATGGTACTATTTAATGCTTGCAAGCTGCAAGCATTATAGCAAAGTATAAACAATTATAAACGTTATTTCAATTGTTCCCTTTTAGTTTTCTACAAACTTTGAATATTACCTGCCTATTTTAAATTTGGCCTTAGCTCCTCATTCTCTATCTCGTTTATAGAACGCTTAGAACAAGAGGTATACCGGCGCCCGACCCCAAGCCCGGGCCAGATTGTGTAACCCGAGATAAATTATGACAATTATGTGGTTGACAGCCATGACAGAATATTGCTATAATTTCTCCAGGAAAAGGCAAACTCCTATAATTAAGTGAATAACCGGTCTCTTTAATGGAGGTTTATTGATAATGCATAAAGAGATTAAAAAAGTTTTTATCTTTGGTGGCACAGGCTTTTTAGGTTATTATTCAGCTCTTGAATTTTTACGTAAAGGTATTGCCGTAGATACGTTGGCACTGCCGGTTAAAGACGACACCGACTTAAAAAGCATTGGCGTTTGGTTCCCAAAAGAAATCGGATTAAAATATGGGAATCTTTTCGAAATGACAGAGGAAGAACTTACCGGGATACTAAGAGGTTATGAGGCAATGGTTTATGCAGTCGGCCCTGATGACCGTGTGGTTCCGAAAGCCCCTGCTTATCAATTTTTCTATGACAGGCTTGTTACGGCCTGCGGACGGGCTTTCAGTGCCGCAAAGAAAGCAGGCATTAAAAAAGCAGTACTTTTAAGTTCATATTTCTGCTATTTTGACCGTAGATATCCCGAAAGAAAGCTTTCGCAAAATCATACGTATATCAGAGTAAGAAATGAGCAAGCAGAGGAAATGATTCGTATCGGCGGCAAAGAAATGGCGGTCGTTATTCTTGAATTACCCTACATTTTTGGTCGTATGCCTGAAAGAATGCCTCTTTGGAAAGAGGTATTCTTAGACAGGTTTGAAAAATTACCAGCAATCTTCTTCCCAAAGGGTGGTACAACCATGATTCACGTTACAGGTATTGCCGAAGCCGTTGTTGCAGCTACTTTTAACGGCATGGGCGGCGTAAGGTATCCTATCGGCAACAAGAACGTAAAATACAAAGCCATGCTTCAGATTATGAACGATGTAAGCGGTAACAGGAAAAAGGTTATTAACGTTCCTACCTGGGTGGCTACAATCGGCGGTGCACTGGTTGATAAAAAATATGCGAAAGAAGGTCGTGAAGGCGGTCTTAACCATAGAAAACTTATGCACGATATCCAAAGCAAAGATTATTATTACGATGCTAAACCCGTATGGGAACAACTTGGATACAAGGAACTCGGTTACAACGGCGGTCTCAGCATTATCGAAGGTATCACCGATACAATCAGAGCGTGCTACCCCGAACGTTTTGACGAAAACGGCAATTTAAAAGCAGAATGGGTTATCCCTGAGAAAAAACGTCAATACAAAGGCCCTAGGATTTAAACAGGAAACAAATAAAAACACTCCAAAATACCCCGTAACAATTTTTTATACAGGTCTTGCTTTCAGACAACCGGCGGTAAAGAGCCTACGTTCCGCGGCGATCATGATCCAGGTACTAACGTTCCTCCTGGTAACTGAACTTCCTCCTGCCACTTCTCGGCAGAGCGCCGTTGAGCTGTGTATTGGTATTGAAATCCGGGGCTCTTAAACTTCTCACTTATAACCTCCAGGTTGGATCCAGGCGGACAAAGAGCATGTAGCAAATAGCATGATTAAAAAGAAATTTTCCCAAACAGCACCACAAAGAAAATAACAAGAAATATGGCGGGCAACAGGTTCCCTACTTTAATATGCGGTTTGCTGGTCAACAGGTTGAACCCAATGCCAAAGATGAGCAAACCACCCACGGCCGTCATTTCAGTAATCATAGCATCGGTTAAAAATGGTTTCACATAGATGGCAGCGACGGTAATAACACCTTGATAGAGAAAGACCGGCAGTGCGGAAAAAGCCACCCCGATCCCCATCGTGGAAGCAAAAACAGCTGCTGTCACTCCGTCAACTACAGATTTGATGAACAGGGTGGTATGCTGTCCGGTAAGCCCACTTTCCAGGGCCCCCATGATGGCCATCGCTCCCACACAGAAAACCAGGCTTGCAGTCACAAAACCCTTGGTGAAAAGGCTATCGCGGGGGCCGTCAGAACCACTGAAACGGCTCTCCAGTTTTTCTCCGAAACTGGAGAGCCGCTCCTCGATTCTCAAAACCTCACCCAGTATCCCTCCGCTTACAATACTCAGGGTCAGTATCAGAATGTTCTGGGTTTTTAAAGCCATAGAGAGACCGATCAAGATAACAGTCAAACTGATTCCTTGCATAATCACTGATTTATATTTTTCAGGAAACCCGCCCCTCAACAGGTTTCCCAGTAAGGCCCCAACAATAATTGCTCCAGCATTGACAATAGTCCCTAGCAAAATTGTTCCTCTCTACATGTAAATTTCGTTTCATTATACCATTTTTCTATCTAATCGGCATAATCGAATAATCATTCATTTAATAGCGATATCGGTCTGCGAGCCAAAGATAGGGGAATTAGATTAATATAGCCAATCTAGCTAATGACATTATATGCCAGAACAAATTACCGTGTCAAGGATGTAATTTATATATTAAGGGGACGGCCGCCAATAATGCGATTTGTCCTGGCAGACAGCGGAGACTTATTGATTACACTGTCAAACAGAGACTGTGGAATACCTTGCTTTTGACACCACGAACGGGGAAATAGATGGTGAAGAACCCCAGGGATGTTATCCTGAGCGAAGCGAAGGATCTCTAAACCAGATGTGCTTTGTAAGAACAAACTCCCCGATCTAAAAAGAAGAGCTTCCATAGCCATGACCAGATCAAATCGGGTAAACTCTTCCCGCTTCGGCAATGCGCCAGCCGCTCGCCGTTTTGACCAGCAAAAGAGGGATCATCCACCCTTCGCAGCAGAGGCTGCTGATCCTGCGGGGCACCGCTACAACCACCGGTTCCTCTGCCCCCGCCTCCAGGTACAGCTTGCCCGGTTCAACCTTAACCACCGAAAACAGGTCTTCCATCTCTTCATCGCCCTCAACCGGTGGAGAGCTTTCCACCAGTTCAAAGAGCGCCTCGCTTAAATCGTCCGCCGCCGGCAGTTCGCGGTAAGCTTCGGCCGCCTTTGCAGCCATATCCTCAGCCTCTTCGCCGGTAATGTATCCCCGGTCAGCCAGCCAGCCGGCCAGCTTTTTGATCACCGTTCCCGTAGTCCTGAGCTGATCCTTGCCGCAAAACACCTTGCGGACCATGAAATAGCCCAGGAATTCGCCAACGATACCCGGAATCTTCTCCGGCCCGAAGAGAGTGCTGAAGTTGAACTTCTCTTCGTTATCACCATCTTCTTCGTAACGCTCCAGCATCTCCTGCTCCGCCGTTTCCAGATACTGATGCCCGTAGCTGTTCAGGCAGTGCTGCAGCAGTTCAACAGCATTTTCATATTTACCAAGAGTTTTTTCCCCCAAGCGCCCGGCCTGCTCCTCCAGAAATTCCTGGAGCACAGCTGCAATATTGGGGCTGGCGGCTCGTACGGGCGCCTCTTTTCTGTAAGCGGTCCACCGCTCCCGCAGCCAATCCAGGGCGCCGCCAGTTTCGCGCCAGGCGCGCCCGGCCTCGCCGGCATAGATCTGCGCCTCCTCCTCACTGCCCGGCACAAAATAGTCCGGCAGGCGGTAGGGGACCCTCTCTTCACCCAGCAAGTAGGCGGGGACATGCTTATTGGCCCGCATTGCCCGGCGCAAAAAGATATTTTCCGAGCCGTCACCGCTGCGAAAACGGCCCAGGGCCATGCTGTAGAGCATGAAGCAGCTTTCTTCTTGATGATAAGTCCGGAATAGACTTTCCAGTTCATGGTTCAGCCCTTCATCCAGCAGGCGTAAAGCAAGCTTGTAGCGGATCCCCTGGTTGTCGGCGGGATTAAGCCGGAGCATCTCCCGGTAAATATCGATCGCTTCAGTGCGCCGCCCTTGCTCGCAGAGGCATCCGGCCAGCCCTTCCAGGGCCCGCATGTACGGTCTTGTCTCCATAATACCCCAGAAGTGCCCCGCATTCTTTTTAAAGAAAAGCTCCCCCAGGGACAGCTCCCCGGCCCGCGCTCCCCGCCGGTAGAGCGCCGTTTTCTCTTCCAGGCAATCGCTCTCCTCCGCGAGCAAGTTGTAGGCCCCCGTGCAGTACGGCGACAGCTCCAGGGCTTCGCAGGCCAGCCTGAGCAGCGTATCCCTGTACTCGGCCTCCATCGCCTTGCCCAGGAGCTCCCCGGCCCTGGCCAACTTTTCAGGAGAATATTTAATATTCTCGATGGGCTCAGCAAGAAAAGCCGGCAGGCGCGGCTTCTTTCTTGCTGAGCCCTCACCTGGAGAAGCCACAAGCGGTAAGCCTTTATTCGCTTCTGCCGTTGCCGGGAACAGGCTAATAAATTCCCGGTATTCCGGCACAGCCCGTGGATGCCCTTCGATCAGGTTGCCGCGCCATTGCTCCAGCTTGCTGTCCCTGCCGGCGCCCTCCAGCATGAAGCGGTAAACCTTGCTTTTACAGTTATTAAAGGTATCGACGGTATGGATCGCCGAGCGCCCCAGCGCTTCAAAACAAAGGTTTTCTTCCAGGTCCCGCAAAATGCGTATCCCGGAGGCAAAACCGCTGGAGGGATGAAAAGGTTCCACATCCAGCCGCCGCAACCCGGTTAGCAACCCGGGCGATGATATACGCTTCGGCACCGAAAGGCTCAACGGTAGACCCCGGAAGTGGTCTTCTTCCTTTCCCTCTTTCCAGCCAAAATATAAAAAGTCCGCCAGGGGGATCATCGCCGCGGTAGTGGCCACTTGAAAGATAAAATTACCGCTGTACGCATCGCGCAGAACATAATAGACCAGGCGCTCTTTCCGGGAGCAGGCAAAATTTCCGGTGACAGGCTCCATCGGTTTTTCCTGGTACTTTACCAGCCCGCGGGCGGTAAGATACAGGTGCCGGGAAACTGAAACCAGCAGCTGGTGTATTTCATTGGCAAAACCGGCGGCAGGCGTCTTGTTCACGAAAGCATCACTCCATTGTCAGCTGTCTAGCAGCATTAAGCTTCCTCTTTTATTTACGCTATAGAGAAACAGATTTCCTGCCCGGCTTAAGTTTTAATAGCAAGATGGCGCTCCCGCCATGCACGGTCATCCCGTTAAGCTCGGTGGTCGAACTGGCGGAATTAAAGCTAAGCGGCGCTTGATAACAAGAGCTAACAGGATTTTAGCCCTCTAACCGAAAAAACCAGCCAAAGTATGAAGGCATTTCAAATTCTTTGGCGGTGCGCCGCAAAAAAATTATATCACTGCCGGTGGCACCATGCTAAAAGCAAAACTGCCTTTCACCTGCCTTATACTAATTGAAACCGTGCCTTAGTACATATTTCAAGATTCATCCCGGTTATGCTTCTCTAAAAAGCGGTCGAAGAGCCAGTCTAAGAAATATTTGGCGAACTGGTGGTCATCGGTAACTCTTTTGTAAAATTTAAAGTTGGTCTCGACCATGTCTTGAAGCCGGTCGCTGACCACGTGATCGAAGGTCAGCCGGGCGTTTTCCGGAGGATTAACGCGGACGCTGGCTACCAGGGCCGGATCTTCCGCCAGGCGATCCTCTAGCTGGCGGATAAAGACCTTATCTTCGTCGGTAAAGTCGGTGCCGAAGCGTTCGTTTAGCTCTTGAATGATCCGGGAAAGGACTTCCAGTTCGTCAACTGGTTTCTGGTGATCCTTAGAGCCCTGGGGATCCAACTGTCCGCTGCCCCGTGCCAGGTCAATCTTGCCAGCATGCTGCCGGCGGATGCGGTAGGACTCCATATCGATCTTCTGCTGGATCTCCCGCGGCAGCTCTTCCCGGCGGTAGGGCAGGTAGCGAGAAAGAAAGCGGGCATAAAGGTAAAGTTTCTCCAGATCAGGGTCAGTAAAAGGAATCACCTGGGAGAGAAAGGCATAAAGGCGCACGTAGTCTTTGAGCAGGCCCCGAAACTCGGCCTGTTCTTCTACAGGCAGTTCGTTAAAACGATCCACGCCGGGCCGTAAAGTTGCATAGAGACGATCTTGCGTACCCTTTGCCGAAAAGTAAACTTTAACAAATGCTTCCACCTCATCCTCTGTGTAGATGTCAAAATCTTGTAAACGGTTTTCCAGGTCGTAAAGCAGGTTGGGGTCGGTGCTTTCAGAGAGAATGGTCTTCTCGTAATAAGGCTGGAAAGCTTCTTGAATCTCTGCAGCTTCATTGGCAAAATCGAGAACCACTGTTTCCCTCTTCTGGGGATGAATGCGGTTAAGGCGAGAGAGGGTCTGCACCGCATGCACCCCGCCCAGTTTTTTGTCTACATACATGGTATGCAGCAGGGGCTGGTCAAACCCGGTCTGGAACTTGTTGGCTACCACCAAAAAGCGGTACTCCGGCTTTTCAAAGGCCTTTGCCGTCTGCGCCTCGGGGAAACCGTTCATGTTCGCCTCGGTGTAATTCTTTCCCCCGTCTTTCACCGTCCCTGAGAAAGCAACCAGTGACTTATATGGGTAGCCTTTTTCTTTTAGGTACGCCTCGAGAGCAAGATGGTAACGCACGGCATGCAGCCGGGAGCGGGTCACGATCATCGCCTTGGCCTGGCCGCTAATCCGCCCGGCTACCTGCTCATGAAAGTGATCCGCCATAATCTCCACCTTCTTACGGATAGCATGCTCGTGCAGATCCACAAAAGAGCGCAGCAGGTAGGTGGCCTTACCCTTCTCGTAACGCGGGTCTTCTTCAATGGTCTTAAGCAGGCGCCAATAAGTTTTATAGGTAGTATAGTTTTCTAAAACATCCAGGATGAAGCCTTCCTCAATAGCCTGGCGCATACTGTAGAGGCTAAAAGGTTCATAGCTTCCGTCCTCACGCCGGGTGCCAAACAGCTCCAGGGTCTTGGGTTTAGGAGTAGCAGTAAAAGCAAAGGTGCTCACGTTAGGCAGCCGCCCTCGCTTCTTCATCTCGGCAATAAGGTGATCCTGCATATCCTCCGCGTCATCCATCTCTTCAGCCTCGGCAGCAGCCAGATCATCCACTGCGAGAACAGCCTTCATATGTTTCACACTATCTCCCGTCTGAGAGGAGTGAGCTTCATCAACAATCACGGCAAAGCGCTTCCCCGGTAGCTCTCCCACCTGCTCCACAATTACCGGAAATTTCTGCAGCGTGGTAACAATAATCGTCTTTCCTGACTCCAGGGCCTCTTTAAGCTGCCGGCTGGTGGTGTCGATATTCTCCACCACCCCCCTGGTCTGCTCAAACTGGCGTACAGTCCGCTGCAGCTGCCGGTCAAGGACACGGCGGTCGGTAAGCACAATGATAGAATCAAAGATCCGCCGGTCGGAGCCGTCATGAAGGGTCGACAGCTGGTGAGCCAGCCAGGCGATGGAGTTGGACTTGCCGCTACCTGCAGAGTGCTGAATGAGGTAGTTATGCCCCGGGCCGTGCTCTCGGGCATGGGCTACCAAGCGGCGCACCGCATCCAGCTGGTGGTAACGGGGGAAAATAAGCTGGCGCCGGCCGGTCCTGCGCCCCCGCTCGTCTTCCTCTTCTACCTCGTGGATAAAGTGCTGCACCAGGTTAAGGACGCTGTCCTTGGCCCAAACTTCCTGCCAGAGGTAGTCGCTGGGATAACCTGGTTCGGTGGGGCTCCTTGGCGGGTTCCCGGCTCCGCCGAATTTGCCCCGGTTAAAGGGCAAAAAGCGCGTCTTGGCGCCCTGCAACTGTGTAGTGACGAAAACCAGGTCTGGATCTACGGCGAAATGGGCCAGGCAACGCCCGAAAACAAAGAGCGGTTCCCGGGGATCGCGGTCGAAGCGGTACTGCCTGATGGCCTCCTGGACATCCTGCCCCGTAAGCGGGTTCTTCAGCTCGGCGGTAAAAAGGGGCAGCCCGTTTAAAAAAATGGCCAGGTCGAGGCTGTTCTCGTTTTTCTCGCTGTAGCGAAGCTGGCGCACTACGGAGAAGATGTTGGCGGCATGAAGTTTCTGCAGCTCAAGATTGAGCGAGCTGGCCGGCTTGAAATAGGCCAGGCGAAACTTGCAGCCCCAGTCCTTGATCCCCCGCCGCAGCACCTCTAGGGTGCCCCGTCTCTCTACCTCCTGTGTAAGGCGCGCCAGAAAGCGTTCTTTGACCTGGGCGCCATGGCGCTGTTTCAGCTTCTCCCATTCCCGGGGCTGGGTAGCGGTGATAAAGTCAATCACATCCCGGGGGATAAGGCAGCGCGCCCGGTCATATTCTTCAGGCCGGCGGCGGTAGTAGCCGCCGGGCAGATGGGTGGTTGCAGCGTCCGGCGCTTCAAGTGATACTTCGCCTCTGATAACAGTAAGAGCATCTACCACAGCATCCTCGAAGGCCTTTTCGCGGTGATCAACGGTCATGATCAGGGTACCTCCCTGCGCACATCGATCTTACCGGTTACCGCCGCTGAGATCAGGGCGGTGCGGTGCTCTTTAAGTAATTCAATACTCTTATGTACTTTACTGGTTAAGTAATCTATTTTTCCAATTTTACGATTTAGAAACAAAACTATTTCTTTCTGCTCTGTGGGTGGTGGAAACCAAATGGGTAGTGTGCCCAAAACATAAGGGGTTATTGCTGGATAACTAACTCCCTCTGAATATGATACTACCTTTTCCACAAAAATAGATGACTGCACTAAACGCCACAAAAACTCATTTTCTAATTCACCTTTATCTTTATTTCTAAGAACAGCAAAACCGGTGGAAACAATTAATTCCCGTGTGTTACTTTCTTTGATTAAAGCTATTGCCTTAAGGTAAGTTCGAACAGTAGATATTATAATATCACCTTGGATAACCTTCCTTTTAGCTCTAGAAGGTGCATTATTAAAATACATAAATTCTTTTCCGGAAATTGATCCGTCGAAATTAACATCGGTTATTTCAATATAATCAAATTCGTAATCTGGATCAGTATCCTCAGCGAGTGTTTCTGGATTTACAAATGCAACCGCCTTAAGAGGTTTAACCTTCCAATGAGCCGGTATCTCCCCCAGCCACTCCACGCCGGAGTCTTTCATGGGGACATCGGGGTCAAGCCCCTTGGTGACAGCGCGGGTGATCAAGGCGGTACGCTTCTCCTGGAGCAACTCGATGAGCCGCTCTTGTTTAGCGATGAGGGCATCAATCTTGGCAGTTTCACGGTCGAGGAAACTCGCAATGGCAATTTGTTCTTTAATATCAGGCAACCCAACATATTCTGATAAATAACTTTTTAAATCTAAATTTTGTATTCCTGTATTTTGTTTAATTGATCGCTTGTTAACACCAGATTCGTATAAATGCTTGTGTAAATATAAAAGAAAGACAGAGCTATAATCATCCTCGATTTTTATTCTTGCAATAAAATTAGAACAGACAGATTGAGCCCCTAAGTCATATAACACAACTGCTCCAACAGGTTGCTGTTCACCGCCGCCTGACTTTTCCAATAAAAGATCACCACTTTTTAATGTAAGCTCTTCCAGTTGGCGTAGGGGGACTGACCTAAATGTTGGCTCGTTTAGTACTATTTTATTTTTTATTCTATCAAAATCTGCAACTCTAACACAAATTACATCTTCAGGTCCGCCAACAGGTTCTTCGCCCCATACACCATTTTGGCAAGCCCTTATGGTATATCTTAAACGCTTTAAATCCCAATGCTCCGGCACATCCCCCAGCCACTCCACCCCCGAATCTTTGTAGGCAGGGTAGGGCTTGTACTTGCGGAAGCCCGGAAGCTTCTTCTCCCTTACCGCTTCGCTCATTCCGTTACCTCCTGCAGCAGCTCTATGATCTCCTTTTGCACTGCTTTAATATCAGCCTCGATCTCCTCTAAGGGGCGAGGCGGGATGTAGCGGTAAAAATAGCGGTTGAAGTTGATCTCGTAGCCGATCTT